>CABDYB010000081.1_pt1 | contig 10197 bp, 9 predicted proteins | sample 3131861 | NCBI WGS metagenome assembly CABDYB01 (sample SAMEA5534336, study PRJEB31848) | metagenome | biome: tundra; feature: field; material: soil | place: USA | collected 2013-05 | depth 0.15 m | reverse complement strand
CGCGGAACGCTGATTTTCAAGCAGCCCGGCCAGGCCATTGTTGAGGCAGCCGGGGTGGGCTACGACGTTACGATTTCTGTGCCGACCTTTACGGCGCTGCCCTCGGTGGGCGCCGAGGCCGCGCTGCACATTCATACCCATGTCAGCGACGATCAGATTGCATTGTTCGGCTTTCTCGACTCTCAGGAAAAGCGGCTCTTCGAGCGACTGATTACGGTAAGCGGCGTTGGGCCCAAGCTGGCGATCAAGATGCTGAGCGGGCTGTCGCCAGAGCGAACTGTGCAGGCGATTCGCGGGCAGGACCACGCGCAATTGACGCTCATTCCCGGTGTGGGCAAGAAGCTGGCCGAGCGGCTGGTGGTGGAACTGAAAGACAAGCTCGATGACTTTGCCGTTGCTCCCGCGCAACCCTCTGTGCAGGGTCCGGCTGCGGAAGATGTGCTGTCGGCGCTGGTGAACCTGGGCTATCAACGCGTTGCCGCTGAGAAGGCGATTGAGCAGGCTGTGGCCAAGGAGGTCGCGCTGGGAGCTGATTTCGACGGGCTGTTCCGGGGAGCGCTGAAGGTGATCCGGTAGCCACCTGCGGTGGGGGGACTCGCCGTCCAGGCAAGCGCGCTTCGCGCTCGAGGTTTGTGGTATCCCAAGTCCGAAAATCGAGACCAGGGGCACACGGCGGTCTTCGCGTTACACTTCTCTTGTCATGGTTACAAAACTCAGCAATGTTGCATCTCCTGCGCACCTTCGCCCCGAGGGGCTCGCTTTTCTGCGCAATCTGAAGCGGCACAACGACCGCGCGTGGTTCACGCCGCGCAAGGCGATCTTCGAGGCGGAACTGAAGGAGCCGATGCTGGCCATCATTCGCAAGGTCAGCGAGGCGATGGAGAGTTTTGCGCCGGCCTATGTGCGGCCCGCGGAGAAATGCCTGTTCAGGATTTATCGCGACACGCGCTTCAGCGCCGACAAGAAGCCTTACAAGACGCACGTGGCCGCTTGGTGGATGCTGGAAGGGCTGAAGAAGACCTCCGGGGCGGGATTCTACTTTCACGTGGACGACAAGGAAGTGATCATCGCCGCCGGGGCCTGGATGCCGGAAAAAGATCAACTGGCCGCCATACGGCATTGGCTGCTGGAGCACCACGCGGAGTTTCGCAAGGTCCTGCGGACGGCGGCGATTCGGAAAACCTTTGGGGAATTCGAGGGGAATGCGCTGACGCGGCCGCCGAAGGGATTTCCCAGTGAGCATCCGGCGATGGATTTGATTCGCTGCCGGCAGTGGGGGCTGAGCACTTCGCTGCCCGCCAAAGCGGCGCTGAAGGCGGATTTTGCGGCTGTTCTGGCGCGCCATTTTCGGCTGGCAGCGCCGGTGGTGGAGGCGCTGAATACGCCCATCGTGGCGACGTTGGCGCCAAGGAAAAAGGTGCTTTTCGGGCTGAAGTAGGGTGCTGCGCACAGCAGCCTTTTGGACAGAATTCTCTGTATGGGAGCCATTGAAAGCGGAAAATCCGGCAAAAATGGGCAAAAACCGAAGGAAATACCATAAAAACCACAAGAAAATAGGAAAAACACTGCTTTTTGCCTTGACTTTGCCTATGCAAATGTCGCAAGGTAACGAACGACGGGTACTCCGACCCGCATGAATACAAGGGTTTCGCGCAATCGTTGCATGAATCCCCCCATGCGGAACGCATTTCGCGGCGGAAGCCCACGCAAGACCGGCGCGCCCCAGGGCATGACCGAAAAGGAGATCACACAATGGCATCTGGATTGACGAAAACCGCACTGACTCGGCTTCTGGCCGAGAAGATGGAATTGACCAACAAGCAAGTCACAGCCTTCATGGATCTGCTGGCGGAAACGGCCGTCAAGGAAACCAAGAAGAACGGCATCTTTGTGATTCCGGGCATCGGCCGCCTGGTTAAGGCAGAGCGCAAGGCCCGCATCGGGCGCAACCCGCAGACGGGCGAAGCCATCAAGATCAAGGCCAAGACGGTAGTCAAGTTCCGCGTGGCCAAGGCCGCCAAGGACTCGATTGCCCCACCGAAGAAGTAGTCACTGTATCTCTGGACCGAAGACAACGAAGGGGAGGAGCCTCAAGGGCTTCTCTCCTTTTTTATATGGCGGAATCTCCTGGCACGAACGCCTTCACCACCAGCGAGAGGCCGAAACTGACGATGATGACTTTGAGCATGAGCATGTTGCTGTAGCTCCAGGAGAAAACGGCCCATGCAAGGAATACGCCGATGGGGTTGATCTCGGTAGTGAGCGCATGGAGCCACTGTGGCTTGCGGCCGGTGGGTTGGGGAGTGGTGCGCGAGAGAATCGTTCGCAGACGCGGGAAGAGGCGCGGAACTATGCATAGGTAGTCCAGATAGGGCTGGCCAAGCTCTATGGCGAGAAAGGTCTCTTCCGCAAGAATCAGGCGAAGGAAGAAGACGGTCATCAACGTCATGGCAAAGAGCGCGCCGGAGGGCGGCATGAGAAGCGACATGGCCGCCATCATGCACCACCCGCCGAGATAGAGCGGGTTGCGCACGTAGCGATAAGGCCCATCGGCCATCACCGCGCCGGCCTGCATTTGCCCGTGGTGGACTGTGTCGTATCCCAGGCAGGCCGCGCCCCAGATACGCAGAACCGCGCCCTTGGCGGCGACGAGCGCGGCGATGACGATGACCAGCGGCGTGGCGATGGCAATGGAGACGAGACCATGGCTGCTGAGCGCGAATGCCAGCCACGCCCACAGAGGTATGCGATGACCCATTCCCCAGTTCCCTGTCCACGGCGCCCAGAAACCCATGAAGATGATGAGCGACATGATGATCATGCGCAGACGGAACTCGATCTTCGTTGCTCCCATGCACATCTCCCTTTGGCGGAGTGTACCATCCTGCTTGAGGGCCTGTGCGGCGCAGGTCTGGCGCGAACTCCGGATTTTTTCGCGCATGACGTCACAGGAAGGCAGGGAGGCAGTATGAAAAAGGTTTTGGGAGCAATCGTTCTCGCAGTTTTGGTTTTGTCGTTGAGCCGGATGAGCGCGGGGCAGGCTGCCACCAGCAGCCTGGACGAGCAGATGTTCCAGGCCATCGAGAAGGGGGATTTCACGGCGGTAATGCACCTTCTGGATAAAGGCGCTCATATCGATGCCCAGGGTAAAGACGGCATCACGGCACTCATTGCCGCATCGGCCATGAGCAAGACCGACGTTGTGAAACAGCTGCTGATGAAAGGCGCCAACACCGATATCAAGGATAAACGCGGCGACACGGCGCTGAATTATGCGTTGATGGTGAGCGACGTGGAGGCGGTAAAGCTGCTACTCAATAAGGGCGCCAACGTCAATATGCAGGAAGAAGACGGGCTGACACCGCTGATGCTGGGAATTGTCTCCGGCAAGGCGGAGATTGTGAAGCTGCTGCTGGATAAAGGCGCCAATGTTGAAGCCAGGGACAAGAACGGTTATACGGCGCTGATGGCGGCCTCCGGCGGCGGCCTGGTGGATTTGATGAAGCTGCTGCTGGACCATGGCGCGAACATTGACGCCAAGAGCAACGACGGCACTACGGCGCTCAAGCTGGCGGAAGGCAAAAGCAAGCCTGAGGCGGCGGCGCTGCTGCGGGCGAGAGGCGCGAAGTAATGCTTGCTTCGTTTCCTTGCACGGTGGACTAGAGATTCCGAGTGTAGTCCGGACGAAGCTGTGTGGTAGGCTGACGCTTGAAGGCGGTGTGCCGCTCTTCTCTGGAGGGTTTCTCATGTTGCTGCGTGTTGTTGTTCTATCTGCCGTGACCGCTGTCGGCCTGACCTTGTTAACGCAAAACCTTGCTGCACAAACTGATCTTACTGCCTCCGTTGAGCGGCAGTTGCCTGCCCTCACTGAGACTTACAAACATCTGCACCGCACGCCGGAGCTCTCGCGGCACGAGGAGCAGACCTCGGCCTTTGTGGCGGGCGAGTTGCGCAAGCTGGGCTTTACCGTGACCGAGCACGTGGGCAAGTACGAGGACGGCGCACAGGCCTTCGGCGTGGTGGCGGTGCTGGAGAATGGCGTGGGACCTCGGCTGATGATTCGCACCGACATGGATGCGCTGCCGGTGGAGGAGAAGACCGGCCTGGATTACGCCAGCTCGGTGAAGACCACCAACGCGCAGGGACAGCAGGTGGGCGTGATGCACGCCTGCGGCCACGACCTGCACATGACCGTGCTGCTGGGCATGGCGCGCGAGATGGCAGAGCGCAAGAGCCAGTGGCACGGGACGTTGATGCTGGTGGGCCAGCCTGCCGAGGAGATCGTAGAGGGCGCGAGGGCGCTGCTGGCCGATCGCCTTTACGAGCGCTTCGGGCAGCCGGACTTTGTGCTCGCCGAGCATGACACCAACGACACGGCGGCAGGTTCTATTGCGTTGAAGGGCGGACCGCTGCTGGCCAGCGACACTTCTTTCAACGTGGTCATCCGCGGCGTGGGCGGACACGGCTCCGCGCCGCAGTCGGGCAAGGACCCCATTGTGCTGGCCGCGGAGTTTGTGCTGGTGGCGCAGACCATTGTCAGCCGGCAGATCGATCCGCAGCAGCCCGCGGTGCTGACCGTGGGCACCATTCACGGCGGAACGAAGAACAATATTATTCCCGACGAGGTAACGCTGGGCTTTACGCTGCGCACTTATTCGCCGGCGGTGCGTGACCAGATTCTGGCCGCCGTGCGCCGCACCGCAAAAGGGCTGGCGGAGGCCTACGGAATTCCCGCGGACCGCATGCCGACTCTTGAGATCACGGAGAGTACGCCTGCAACCTATAATGACGTGGGCCTGACTGAGCGGCTGCGCGCCTTCGCCACGGCGGCGCTGGGCAAGGAGCACGTTCTGGAAGCGCGCGCCGTCATGGGCAGCGAGGATGTGGGCCTGTTTTCACTGGACGGGAAGATTCCGGCGGTGATGTACTGGTTGGGCGCGGCGGATGCGGGCAAGCTGACGGAGAGCCGCAAATCCGGCGTGCCCATGCCCAGCCTGCACTCGGCGTTGTTTGCGCCGGTCTACGAGCCGGCTATCAAAACCGGCGTGACCGCGATGACGGCGATGGCGCTGGGACTGCTGAAGTAGGCATGCGTTACTATCTACAGAAATGATTGACCGGGAATCGAGTCACGATACCATCGCTGCTGTCTCCACGCCGCCAGGACGCGGGGGCATAGGAATTGTGCGGCTGAGCGGGCCTGAAGCGGCTTCGATCGCCGCGCAGCTGGTACGGTTGCGGCAGCCACTGGAGCATGGCAGGGCGCGGCTGGCCGATGTGCTGGATGAAGGCGCGGGCAAAGACGCAGAGCGCGACAGTCTCGCCCGGATCGACGAAGCGGTGGTCACTTTTTTTGGTGCTCCTAATTCTTACACTGCCGAAGACCTGGTGGAGATAGCAGCGCACGGCTCGCCGGTGGTGCTGGAGCTGCTGCTGAGCAGCGCTCTGAAGCTAGGCGCGCGACTGGCCGAGCCGGGGGAGTTTACGCAGCGCGCATTTCTGGCCGGGAAGCTGGACCTGACACAGGCCGAGGCGGTTCGCGACCTGATTGAGGCGCAGACGCTGACCCAAGCGCGGCAGGCCGCCAGCCAGATGGGTGGCGCGCTGAGCCGGCGCGTTGGGCCGGTGAAGCAGGCGCTGGTGGAACTCGTCGCGCTGCTCGAAGCCGGCATTGATTTTGCCGAGGACGACGTGGAACTGACGACGCAAGCCGAGATCGCCAGCCGCATCGGCGCACTGACACCGCCGCTGGCCGCGCTGGAAGCGACTTTCGCACGCGGGCGCATTGTTCACGATGGGCTGACGTTGGCCATTGTGGGACGGCCCAACGTAGGCAAGAGCTCACTATTCAATTGCCTCGTGGAGCGCGAGCGGGCCATTGTGACCGCAACTCCCGGCACCACGCGCGACACGGTCAGCGAGCGGATTTCGCTGGAGGGCATTCCACTGGAACTGGTGGACACGGCCGGCCTGCGCGAGACTCGGAGCGAGGGCTTCGGCGAAGGTTTGGAGGAGGCCGAGCAACTGGGCATCCGTCGCAGCCGCGAGGCACTGGCCGACGCCGCGCTGGTGGTGATCGTGGTGGATGCGACCGAGCCGCTGAACGACGAGGTGAGACGGCTGCTGGCCGCTGTTGAGGGCCGTTCCGCGCTGGTGGCCGTGAACAAGAGCGACCTGGTCCGGAATTTGCCTGAAGCCGACCGGCCCTTGCCCGATTGCGGCGACCTGCCCGCGCTGGCCACATCCGCACTCACCGGCGAAGGGATTCCCGCGCTCCGCGAGCGCATTCTGGAGTTGGCCACCGGAGGAGCTGCCTCAGAGCCGGGAATGTTGACCAGCCTGCGCCACCAGCAGGCCATCGCCGCGGCGCTGGCCGCCCTGTCCGACGCCGCGCAGGCCAATGCCGCGTCGATTCCCCACGAGATGATTCTGCTGGACCTCTACCGCGCGCTCTGGGCTCTCGACTCGCTCACCGGCCAGACGACTCCCGACGATATCCTGAGTCTTATTTTTTCTACTTTCTGCATCGGAAAATAACACCGCATCCAAGGTCGTCCAATAGAATGTAGAAATCTTCATTACTCCCTTGCAATAACAGAGTTTAGTGTCCTATAATGTCCATAGGAGACTTAGAGAAGCCAATCGCAATTGAGTCTCCAGTGAGTCTCCAGACAGGCATGAGTCTCCAGAATGATCCTGGAGACTCGGAAAAGGGGCGAAATGGCACTGACAGACGCAGGAATCAAGGCTTTGAAGCCAAGGGCCGGGCGGTACATGGTGAGCGACGGCCGGGGGCTTTCGCTGGACATACTGCCAAGCGGCAAAATGTCCTGGCTGTATCGCTATCGCTTGGGCGGCAAGCAAGAAAAGGCGAGTCTAGGGGGCTATCCCGATCTGACCTTGCGAAAGGCGCGGGAGAGGAGAGACGAGCTGGCTGCGCAAGTGGCAAGCGGCAAGTCTCCCGCCGTGGAATTGAAGCAAAGGCGCGCTGGCCTCAGCACGAATCCCACCGTCAAAGAGTTTGGGGAGCGGTACTACAAAGAGCAGGTAATGAGTCGCTGGAAAGACCCGAAAACCATCCGGCGCTATCTGGACAACGAAATTTTTCCCACTCTTGGGGAAAAGGCCCTCAAGGATGTAAACGCTCTAGACGTGCAAGCCCTTGTCTACCGCAAGCGGGACAATGGACAAGTTCAAGCGGCAATGCAACTCCGCAACGTGATAAAGCTGATCTTCGATTATGCGATTGAAACGCGACTGGTGACGGTCAATCCCGCCGCGATGGTGGCAACCCGGTATATCGGCAAGGCCCGCAAACGGTCCCGTGTGCTCACTCCGAGCGAGATTCGCCTATATCTGCGCACCATCTACCAGTCGAACATTCGGCGGCAATTCAAGCTGGCGCTGCATATCATCCTGCTCACGCTCTCTCGCAAATCGGAACTGTTGCTGGCGCGGTGGGAGCACGTGAACTTTGAAACCGGGGAGTGGCTTATCCCAGAAGAGAACTCCAAGACAGCTAAACCACACATCATCTACCTATCTACGCAGGTTGCCGCAATGTTCCAAGAGTTAAAGGCGCTTGCCGGGGATTCCGAGCTGGTAATGCCGGGCCGGTGTACCCTCGTGAGGCCCTTTGCCAAGAACGCGCTTAACAAGGCCCTGGAGGGGCTGGCATTCAAAATGGACCCGCTCACCATCCACGATCTGCGGAGAACGGGCGCAACGCTGCTAACAGAGCATGGCTTCAATCGGGACGTGATCGAAAAGGCTTTGAGCCACGAGGCCGGGGGGATTCGGGCCGTCTACATCGTGGCTGAGTACTCGGAGCAGCGTAAGAAAATGCTCCAGTGGTGGGCTGATTATGTGGATAGCATCGTGAACGAATCCAAGGTGATCGTGGGCAACTTCGGCGGCGGAGCGGCGTAAGACTCCGCTTTATAACCACGAAAGTTGTACTGAAGGCCTTTAACTCTGTGAGCGGAAGACCTTCCCTCATACCTGCAAGTCCAGAGCGTGTTCAAGCTGCGGCCAGCGAGCTACTCTCTCTTGGCAGCGTGAGGTTGCGGCCATAGTTCTTAGCAAGGCGGACGTGAAAGCGGTGTGCTTATACATCCGCGTTGCGCATTCCCCGCTTTGGTTTCAAAACGTGAGTTTGGCCGTGAGTATATATAGGAGGGGCCAGCCATTTCGGGCCTGATCAATGCAGGCCGTAGCCCGACTAGACTGTCGGCAAAGAAGAGAATACATGGTCGGTTTTCTCGGCTCTTGTAGGATGCGTTACACTAGCAGGTTCCCGGCTATTCGGCATTTAAGGACGCTGTGTCACTTCGGAGCGCCAATGGAAAGCGAATGCTGCCATGTCCGATTTAGATTTTCTGTTCAACGAACCCGACGAGCGTGCGATCGACGATGCAATCAGCAACAAGCGATGGCCTGAAGCCCGCATCCTAATCGAGGAAGCGCTCGCCCTGATGCCGCCTGATTGGCACCCTCTCTCTGAAACCGATGGCTGGATTTCGGTAGCTTTCTGGGACACCTCGGAGTTTTCGGCGTATTCGAATAGGTTCGGACCCCGTCGGAACAAGTCGATTATGTGGATAAACCCGTCGTACTCCCGTTTGTGGTGGCAATTGGCGGTCGCCAACAGTTCAGAGGGCCTTGAAACTAACGCGCTTACGTGTCTCGATCGAGGGCTGGAACTGGAACCGGACCATCCCCAACTGTGGATCGAGCGAGGTTACATCCTCAACAGAATGGGATGTCATGCGGAGGCGCTTGCGGCCTATCAAACGGCTGCCGTGATTCGGACATGGGCGCCCGATGCGGTGGTAGCTCGGGCTCTTCGAGGTCAGGGATACGCTCTGATCGATCTCGGCCAACTGACTGAAGCGCGTGTCGCCTACCTGCGTTCGCTGGAACTCGTTCCCGGGAACGAGACGGCGGAGAGAGAATTGGAATACATCGATCACGTGCTTCGCGACAAGGAAGAGCGATCGAAAACCTTGCCGTGGTTTTTGCATTGCATCAGGATTCCACCAACGGACCCGTTAACCGTACAACTTGTCGCCCTAGTCGATGGCCTTGATTCGATTCCAGGCCCGAAAACGGTTGGTCCAGAAAACTATTCGATCATTTTCAAAGCGTTCTTAGAAAACGGCTGGGAGGGTTTTGAGAAGGCGTTCGATGCGGTCATTTCACGTGACCGCGTCGACTACGTGGAGATCAAGCGCAACCTTCTCCGCGAGCCGATTTTCATGACCACTGTCCATAAGAGAATGGCCCGAATGTACCTCGGCAAAGCGACGATCGAAGAGGTCTTTAGCGAAATCGAGCAAAGCAAAACCCAGGTCAAGTTGCAATAGGGCGTGCAACCTCATTATGGGGTTTAAGGAAATGCGATGAACACACCAGAGAACGGTCTTCAGTTGAGCGATCGATTTACCCGCGCCGTCGAGTACGCGCGCCAGTTCCACACCGAGTGCCGCAAAGGAACCTGCATTCCTTACATGGCTCATTTGTTTGGGGTCACCGCTCTCGTCATGGGAGAGGCTGGTGGTCCGGTTCCGGTTACTGAGGATATGGTCATCGCTGCTCTTCTTCATGACGTCGTCGAGGATCACGGCGGCCAGGCACGGCTCGACGAAATCAATGCACAATTCGGCTCCGAAGTAGCTGGGATGGTGGCGGGGCTTTCCGATTCATCTGAGGAGGAAGGCAAACCCAAAAAGGATTGGAAGATTCGCAAAGAAGAGTACCTGAAACGCCTAATCGGCGAACCCGCAAATGTGCTTCTTATCTCCGTAGCCGATAAGCTGTACAACGCAAAGGCTATTCTGGATGATTTTATGGATAAGGCAATCGGTCCGGCAGTTTTTAACAGATTCAAGGTCGGTGCTGATCTGCAGCTTAGGTACTTTGAATCGCTATTGGTGGTTTTCAAGTCTCACGATCTTGGCCGAATCGGGAGTAAATTTGAAACTGTCGTGCACGATCTCAGGAAAGCGATAGCACCTCTGGCGGTGTGAAAGTCATTAGATCTGATAATTACTAAGGAAAGGTGATTACCCTCCAGATCCCAGACCCGAAGGGTATGATCGTATGAGCCGGAGACGGCGCGCTTGCCATCGCGCGAAAGCGCCACGGCAGTGACCCAAAGCGTATGGCCTTCCAAGATACGGGGCGGCTGGTTACCTG
>CABDYB010000079.1_pt1 | contig 10291 bp, 11 predicted proteins | sample 3131861 | NCBI WGS metagenome assembly CABDYB01 (sample SAMEA5534336, study PRJEB31848) | metagenome | biome: tundra; feature: field; material: soil | place: USA | collected 2013-05 | depth 0.15 m | reverse complement strand
GCCGCCGGAGAGCTGCGGCGGATAGACGCTCTTGCGCTCGGAGAGCATGAACTGGCTGAGCAACTCCAGCGACCGCGCCTTGGCGTGCGAGTGCGAAAAGCCGAAGTAACGGCAGTGGAAGTAGAGATTCTCATAGACGGTCAGGGAGCGGTCCAGCGTGTTGAACTGCGGCACCACGCCGATGAGCCGCCGCGCGTGGGCCGGATGCAGAACGACGTCGATCCCCGCGATGCGAACCCGGCCGCTGGTGGGCAGCGTGCGGGTGGTGGCGATGGAGATAGTGGTCGTTTTGCCGGCGCCGTTGGGGCCCAGCAGGCCGAAGATCTCGCCCTGCTTCAGCTCCAGGTCGATGCCATCGAGAGCCACCACGCGGAGCTTGGAATCGTAGATCTTGGTCAGGTTTTCAATTTTAACAATCAAGAGGTTCACCGGCGCAGGGAAGGGCAGTAGGTACGTATTCAAGACTATCGCACGGGGCCAGCGAGCCGATATATGAACTTAACCAGCTGATGAAGGATGGGCTGCCGTGTGCCGAGCCGAAAAATAACCACCGAAACGGGATAAAGATGGATGCGGATTCCTTCCCCCGTCAGTTATTTCCCCCTGCACAGAATGGAAGTTTCTATGTTACATTGGGTTAGCTCTTTGCAATTCTTTTCCTCCCCCCAGATAGAGCCAAGTCGGCTGGCGGCATAGCAATACGTTGATAGAAGCCGAGCGCTAGCTGAGCCAGGATCCGCGAGATCTGGCGTGCGCAGTCATGGCATGAACCAGGCTAGCCAACTGCGGCAAACTTTCCCTTGGAGAAGTGGAAGTTTTTTCACAGGTGACTTGCGGGTTTCTGCACGGATTTGCGCTGATTTGTTACGCGCGGGTTCTGTCAGTGAGGTTCAGGTATGAAAGAGATACCGGTCTCTGCGCAGCCAATGATTCTGTTCGCTGAAGAATGCGACCGCGGAATCCTGCGCGAAGAAAATCAGGACTCCGTCTTCCATGTGCGCATCGCGATGGGCGACCTGATGATGGTTGCCGACGGCATCGGCGGATACGCCGGAGGCGCCATCGCATCGCGAATGGTGGTGGAGAATTTCTACGGGTACTTGGCTGCCCTGCCCAAAGATTACCCGGTCGACAACGCCATACGCGGCGCCGCGGCGCGGGCCAATGAAAAGATCCTGGCGGCGGCCGGCGTGCCCGGCTCTCCCAACCCTCATATGGGCTCTACGGTGGTGGTGGCCGTGGTGCAGCAGCGAGCTTCAGGAACCTGCGCCTGGATCGGACACATTGGCGACAGCCGCGCTTACCTGGTGCGCGCCGGCCGCCTGCACCGCCTCACCACGGATCACTCCGCCGTGCAGGTAATGCTCAGCCACAATCTGATTACGCCGGAAGAAGCTAAGAACCATCCCGACGCCTCGGTGTTGACGCGTAGCCTGGGCCATCAATTTGAGGTGGAGATCGACATTGAGCAGCACCCGCTGGCTCTCGGCGATACGCTGCTGCTTTGTTCCGACGGCTTGTGGGGGTTCGTCTCTGAGCTGGATATCGAGAAGGTGGTGGACGCTCCAGGTCGGACGCTGGAATCTTCCGCGCATGGTCTGCTGGAGCTGGCACTGACGGCAGGTGGAAGCGACAACATCAGCATTGAAATGGCGCGCCTAGTTGAGCTTCGCAAAGTTGACTCTCCTCCGCCCCCGTCCCACCCTGCACCCATCAGCCACCACACCGTACTCTGGGTGGTTCTGACGGTGTTTATGATGGCTTTCCTCGGCCTATGCCTGATGGCCTACTTCGCTTTATTGCGCCACTGACCATCTGCGCCACTGAAGCTCATCGCATCTTTGCGCGCGGTCGCGCCAACGGATTCCTGTCCAGGAGAGTTCAACATGAAGGAAGTTGTCATCGTTTCAGCGGCGCGTATCCCGGTGGGCCGGTTTCAGGGATCGTTGCAGAGCTTTTCCGCTCCGCAGCTGGGAGCGCTGGTGGTGCGCGAGGCGGTGCGTCGCGCCCATGTCGAATCCGCACAAGTCGACGAGTGCATCATGGGCTGCGTCCTGCAGGCTGGCCTGGGGCAGAACCCCGCGCGTCAGGCGGCGCTCTACGGCGGATTATCGAACCAGGTCGCCGCGCTCACTATTAACAAGGTCTGCGGCTCAAGCCTGAAGTCTGTGGCCCTCGCCGCGCAGGCCATCCAGACGGAAAACGCCGGGATGGTCGTGGCCGGCGGCATGGAGTCGATGACCAACGCGCCCTACCTGCTGCCCCAGGCCAGGTCCGGCTATCACATGGGCAATGGCGCGTTGGTGGATGCCATGATCCAGGACGGCCTCTGGGAGGTTTATAACAACTTCCACATGGGCGTGGGGGGGGAGAAGATCGCGGCCCGTTATGGCATCAGCCGGGAAGAACAAGACGCCTTTGCGGCTGAGTCACACCGCCGCGCCGCTTCGGCCACCGCACAGGGTTTCTTTCGGGACGAGATTCTCCCCGTCGAGATTCCGGCAGCCAAAAAAGGCGCTCCCCCATCACTTTTTGATGCCGATGAGCCGATCCGCCCCGAGACTACCGTAGAAATCCTATCCCGGCTCAAGCCGGCCTTTCAGGAAGGCGGTACGGTGACCGCGGGCAACTCTCCCGGCGTGAGCGACGGCGCCGCGGCCCTGGTGGTCACCAGCGCCGAGCGAGCGCGCGAACTGGGCCTCGCGCCGCTGGCCGTGATTCGCGCCCAGGCCACCAGTGGCGGCGAACCGGAATGGTTCGGCCTGGCGCCCATCGAAGCCGTGCGAAAAGTGGCGGCAAAGGCCGGTTGGCCGCTGGACAGCGTGGATTTATTTGAGCTGAACGAGGCCTTCAGCGTGCAGGCGCTGGCCGTCAATCGCGAACTGGGCCTGGACCCGGCAAAGGTCAACGTGCAGGGCGGCGCTGTGGCTATCGGCCACCCCATCGGGGCCAGCGGCGCGCGCGTGCTGGTCACGCTGCTCTATGCGATGAAGCGGCTCGGCAAGAGCAGAGGCATCGCCGCACTGTGCCTGGGCGGCGGCAACGCCGTGGCGCTGGCCGTCGAGCGCTTTTAATCGCAGACAGTTATTCCTTCGGGAAAGCCTGCTGCTGCAATGTCTTCCGGCGCCGCGACTGGTTCCGTGCCACTCGCGAGTTGAGCCGTGAAGAACGCATCCACCTGGGAGAGCACCTCTGCCCCGGTTCGCGCCTGGTAGATGGCCGCCCTTAATTTGGCCCCGCCCGCCACGCCATGCGTAAACCAGGTGGCAAACTGCTTCATCTTGCCGGAGGTCTCGCCCAGCCGCGCGGCCTTGGGCAGATCCTTGGTGGCCTCTGCCTCATCCAGCAGCATTTGAAAATAAGCCCGGATCATGCGGTAGCGGTCCTGCACCTTGGGCTGCTCATACGTGCCGGTGGCCGTGTACTGCGCTATCTGGCGGAATATCCAGGGGTTCGACGGAGCGGCACGGCCGATCATCACCGCATCGCATCCGGTTTGGGCCACCATGGCCACAGCGGCCTCTGGAGAATGAATGTCGCCGTTGCCAATGACAGGAATTTTAACTGCCTGCTTGACCTGCGTGATCCACTCCCAGCGCGCCTGGCCGCTGTAGCCTTGTTCGCGTGTGCGGGCGTGCAAGGTAACGCCGTTCAGCCCCTCGGCCTCGGCCATCCGCGCCAGCTCCAGGCAGACAATCTCGTTGTCGTTCCAGCCCATGCGAAATTTGACAGTAAAGGGAATTGTCACAGCTTTGCGTACAGCCATGAAAATCTCCAGAATCCGCGGCAGGTCGCGCAGCAGGCCCGAGCCGCCGTTCGAGCCCACCACCCGCTTGGCCGGGCAGCCCAGGTTCAGGTCCACCAGATCGAAGCCCGTCTCTTCTACAATTCGTGCCGCCTCGGCCAGCGTCTCCGGATTGGCCCCGAAGAGTTGCGCGCCGATGGGATGCTCGTCGTCGTAGAAGGTCAGGTAGCGTTGGCGCTTGGTCTCCCGCATCCGGGCAAGGCCGTCGGCGGAGGTGAACTCGGTCATCAGCAACCCGCAACCGGATTGGGTGTTGGTGACAATGGCATCGATGGCGGAGCCGGTTTCCGGGGCTAAAGCCCGCGTTAATTCTGTTGGCTTTATGCGGGGGTTGAAACCCCCGTCTCCCTCCGGATCAAGTATTTCCGCAGCTTGAGAGGTTGTGGAGAACAAGCTCGCGTGGCGAATGAACCGGCGGAAGACGGTGTCCGTGACCCCCGCCATGGGAGCCAGTACCGTGGCCGGAGCTACCACCACCGTTCCCAGGCGCACTTCGGCCGGCACGCGCGCCTCGGCGGGCATGGCGTGCTCCCTGGGGTTGTCCCAGTTCTTCTTCACGGTAAAGCCTTTGCCGGCCATAAGACCTTCGAGTTTCCAGCAGCTAGTGGCTGGATGCAGCTGCTAAAAACGAAGTTGGGCCTCCGCGCAGGCGGAGGCCCAATCGTACTTAAGGATCAGGACGCGGTTACTTGGCTGCTGCTGCGGCTTCCTTGGCCCCGTCGGACTTGGCAAACTTGCGGCGGAAGCGCTCCACGCGGCCTGCCGTGTCTACCAGGCGCTGTTTGCCGGTAAAGAACGGGTGGCAAACCGAGCAGATTTCCACGTGTATGTCGCCCTTGTGGGTCGAACGGGTCTCAAAGTTGTTTCCGCAGGCGCACTTCACATGAACCGCGGCGTAGTTGGGATGAATCTTTTCCTTGGGCATCGCTGAATACAGACCTTTCCTGCAATGTCTCTATTGTAAGTGGATTGGGGCGGTTTAGCAATTGCCGTCTCTTACTGCGCCAGCGCTTTCTCAATCCCCGCCTCCACCAGCGGCGCCATTATTGCGTAACCGGCAGGCAGCGGATGCACCCCGTCCCGGCTCAGCGTCGCGGGCAATCCCTCCCGCTCGTCCTTCATCGCCGAGTGGAAGTCCACATAAACGTAGCCCTTCTCGGCCGCGTAGGCCTTCATCCAGGCGTTGATCGCCAGGATCTTTGGCGCCGGTATCATTCCCGGCCTCCAGTTGAAGTCAAAGGCGGGCAGAATCGAGCACAAAACTACCCGGATGTGATTCGCCGTCGCCAAATCGGCCATCGAGGCCAGGTTGTCCTCAATCTGCTCCGGCGTCTCCGGCCCGGTGTTGCCGGCTATGTCGTTGGTCCCGGCCAGGATCACCACCACCTTCGGTTTCAACGCAATCACGTCCTGCCGGAAGCGCACCAGCATCTGTGGCGTGGTCTGCCCGCTGATGCCCCGGTTGATGTACGGTTTGCCCGGGAACGAGCCCTGCGGCCCCGTAAAATGCCAGCCCTCGGTAATCGAGTCGCCCATGAACACCACCCGGTTCTCGCCCTTGGCAGGCGGCGCCAGGGCAGCATCAGCCTCCTTGAACTTCCCCAGCCACCCAAAGTCCACCTTCAACAGCTCATCGTGCTTTTTCCAGTAGTCGTTGTCCGGATGAGGCGCGGGCGTTGCCGCTGACGGGGCAGGCGCGGCCTGTGCAGGTGCTGGAGCCTGGGTCTCCGGCTTGCTTCCGGGCGCCTGGCCGCGGACTACGGCTGGGAGCAGCAGGCAACAAAGGGCAACTGTGGCAAGAACACTGCGTACTACAATTCGATTCATGGCTTGGTCTCCATCCCTTCGATCGGTTAATAGGAATTTTTCACGAGGCTCCGATTGTAGGCAATCCCGCCGCGCTTAGGCAAAACGCTTTCCACAACCGCGCTTTTCCACAATAAGGCACATGAACCGCACCGCTCACACCGGCAGCCTTTGCGCTACGCTTGAAACCAGATGAGTGTATGTGCGATCTGTGATGGAGTCGGACTGGTGCGGGTGGTCAACGACCAGGGGAAATGGGTCTCGCGCGCCTGCGAGTGCCAGGAGATGGAGCGCGAGGAGCGCCGTCTGGCCGCAGCCCACATTCCCGAGCGCTACCGGCATTACACCCTGGACGGCTACGAGACGGCCTTTCGCGGGGCCGATGACTCGTTGAAACGCGCGCACCTGACTGCCCGCAAGTTTGTCGAGGCCTATCCAGTGGACACCGCCGGCAAGGGACTGCTTTTTACCGGATCCATTGGCGTGGGCAAGACCCACCTGGCGGTGGGCGTGCTGCGCCGCCTGGTGGTAGAGCGCGGCGTTCGCGGCCTCTTCTGCGACTATCGCGAACTGCTTAAAAGCATCCAGAACAGCTACAACCCGCAGGTGCAGACCACGGAACTGGAGCTGCTCCAGCCGGTCTTTGCCGCCGAAGTGCTGGTGCTGGACGACCTGGGCGCGCAAAAGCCCAACGAGTGGGTGTGGGACACGGTGGCGCTGATTCTGAATACCCGTTACAACGACAAGCAGACTACCATCATCACCACCAACTACCCCGACCTGCCGGCCGGCGCCGGCTTCAAAGCCGATGAGAAGGGCAACAAGCCCGCCAAAAACGAGGACACCTTAGGTGACCGCATCGGCGACCGCATGAGGTCGCGGTTGGCGGAGATGTGCGTCCGCGTCAAAATGGAAGGCGAAGACTTCCGTCAGACCGTCAAGCGCGCTAGCTTCGGTTGAACCCCTGCAGTGGGCCCAACCGCCTCTTGCCGGATCGCGTCAACAATATTAGCGGGAGCTGGCCAAGTGTATTGTTTCGATACAGTAAATGCGAAAAACCTAAGCTACGCGGAAGAAAAACCGTAGCGTTTCAGGGCAAGATGTAGCGTTACGAGACATCGACGCCGGAAAGGACGCCATGCGCAAATCATTGGAAGCAGTCAGCCTCGCAGCTTTGGCTTTTGTCGTCTGGATCACCTGGCAGGCGATCTACGGTCCGAATCCGTTGCCGGGTCGCATCCCCATCCACTTTGACCTGGCGGGCCACCCCAACGGCTGGGGTTCTCCAGCCACATTGTGGATCATCTGCGCGGCGCCGGTTGGCCTCTATCTCTTCCTCAGCCTCATGAAGACCCGCTTGCTGGAAGCCTCCAACTATCCGGTCGAGGTCACCGATGAAAATCGCGACCGTCTGGAGGCGTTGAACCTTGATCTGATTGCCTGGATCAAGACGGAAATGGTCTGTCTCTTTGCCTGGATTCAGTGGAGCGTCCTACAGGCTGCACGCCATCCGGAGCGGGGATTTGCCGCCATTCCCCAGCTTATCGCGCTTCTGGTGGTTATCCTCACCACAGCGCTATGGTTCAAAGTGGCCATGCGCCGTGCAGCGCACGCCGGATCGGGCTCATAGCTTCGCGGCCGCATCCTTCAACGGCCGGCCTCAGACCTCAAAAGATCCAGAGGCTTCCCAGCACCAGCAGAATGGCGGCGATCGTGACGCCCTGGTACACAAGATCCTCTGTCTGCCGGGAGCTTTTTCGCTCGCCGGCGGACTCTGCCGTGGAGATGGATGCGGTTGGGGAATAGGTCTGCATCGCTGGCCTGCCTTTCAATGCCTTCCGGCAAGAGTTACGTATTCTGGACCTGGCCGGTTCTCACGCTTGCATGCTTAGACACAGATTATTTCCAAAAGATGCAGGGCAATGTGAAGAACCGAATAAAATTTGACGCTGATTTTTCTATCGGTCAAGAATGGGAAAGCATCTGTCTAACATTAGCTAAAGAGTATTCCTTCGGTAACGTGCGTCCTATTTTTCTGCCGGGCATGGATCCTATGGCGTTATCCAGCTCCCTATCCAGGCCACGACGCGAGCAATGGGTCCTAACGGGGGCGGTTTCATCTCGTCTATCCAACTCTGGGGGAGTTCTTTCTCTGGTGCGGAATATGGGGGGGTATAGGGGGTGTAGTTTTTGCACATATCATCTTGGTAATCCAGTATTTCAGTCACAATCGGGTCGCTGCCCTCTCCTCTGGCTACCCTCTCGAACTCCTCCGCTCTTTCCCGCCTCGCGATCGCCAGATCCGTTAACAACTTGGCCTCTTCCTGCCGGTCCTCTGCCTGTGCCTTTTGTGCGCTTTCAAGCAGTTGCTTAGCCTCCCTGTGGTGGATGCGTGCAATATCGAAGAACTCTTTGGCCGCCAAGTTGCCCTGGGATGAGTAGACTGGCGTCTGATCCTGAGGATTGTTGTTCATACATTCCTCCTGGCTGAAACACACATATGCAACAAAATTATCTTTTGGTACTACGGCATCCGATAATACTCCTCAAAAACATCGAAAAGGGTATCTTTTCGCTTTCGGGTGTAAAATTTCGCTCGTGAGCATTGGTTCCGGATTTACCCCTTCCGCCGAGAAGGAAACACGCAACTGGCTACCGCTGGGTTTGGCCGCGGCGGGTGTCCTGATGGCTTTCGCCGCGTTGATCCTGGGCCTGGAACACGGAAACGCCCGCGGCAAGCCCACGGTCACCCCGATCTCCGCGCCCTTGGATTCCTATGCGGGCAGCCTCTCGCTGACCCGCCTGGCAATGAGCGAATCCAGCAACCTGGCCGGAGACAAAATCACCTACGTGGATGGCCACATCGCCAACCAAGGCTCCCGCACCGTAACCGCCGTCACCATGCAGGTGCTCTTCCGCGACTACGCCCACGAAGTGGCACAGAACGAGACCCTCCCGCTCATGCTCATTCGTACGCGTGAGCCCTACATTGATGTGGAACCGGTCTCCGCAGCCCCGCTCGCCCCCAATGGCGAGAAGGAGTTCCGCCTGATTATCGATGGAGTGACGCCCCACTGGGACGGCGCCTACCCGGAGATTCGCATTCTCCACGTCGAGACGAAGTAAGTTCGTCATTTTATTAAAAGGTCTGGTTGCGCGATATTCGCCGCCGCCGCGTCCAAATGAGATAGATGCTTGCGGCGGCCTCTGCGGCAACGGCGGAACGGTCATTCTGGAAAAAGTCGACGGCGCATGGCAGCGTGAGAGCCAATGCGGCGGGTGGATTTCGTAGCTACTCCGCCTTCTTCTTGCTCTGCTCGACGGAGGCAGCGTTATCCCTCTCCGCCTTGGCCTTCTGGTACGCCGCGTGGTCGTGCCTTTCCACCATCCCGGCCAGGTAGCCATCGATATTGAAGTTCTTGGGCAACTTGTGCAATACGACCAGTTGCTTGAAATTCACATTGCAGACTGGGCAGAACAACTCGTACTCTACGAAACTCGCATTTGCCATAGTCAAAAAGATTGTACCAGCGCGCCAGCCCGGTAAAATTGACTCTGTATGCAGCCAACTAACCCAGGTCCTTCCTCCGAAGCCACTTCCGAAGGCAGCCGCTTTGTCCGCGCCTGTCTGCGCCAGCCTGTTGACCGCACGCCGGTCTGGTTTCTGCGCCAGGCTGGCCGCTATATGCAGGAGTACCGCGACGTCCGCAAGCACCACACGCTCGTCGAAATCTGCAAGCAGCCGGAGATTGCCGCCGAGGTCACCATCACTGCTGCCGAAAAGCTGGGCGTGGACGCGGCCATCATCTTTGCCGACCTGCTGTTGCCGCTGGAGCCGATGGGCCTGGACTTTGAGTTTCAGGCGGGCGAGGGGCCGGTGGTGCATCACCCCGTCCGCACCGCGGACGATGTGCGCGCCCTGCGCACCGACCGTGCCGCCGACCTGGCTTACGTGGCCAAGGCTATCGAAAAAGTGGCTGCACACTTTCGCAATCGGCTGGGAATTATCGGCTTCTGTGGAGCGCCCTACACCCTGGCCAGCTACATGATCGAGGGTGGCGGCTCCAGGAACTACATCCACACCAAGCAGATGATGTATTCGGACCCCGATGCCTGGCGGCTGCTGCTGGACAAGATTGTCGCGGTGCTGGAAGAGTATTGCCGCCTTCAGGTCGAAGCAGGCGCGGATGTGATTCAGATTTTTGACAGTTGGGTTGGGTCACTTGGGCTGACCGACTATCGCGAGTACGCCTTTGAAGCCTCGAAGCGGCTGGTGCGCGCCGTGCAGCAGATGGGCGTGCCGGTGATTTACTTTGGCGTAGAGACCGCGGGCCTGCTCACTGATATGGCCGCAACCGGAGCCGACGTCATCGGCCTGGATTGGCGTCAGCCGCTCGATGCAGGCTGGCGCGCCGTGGGTTACGGCCATGCGGTGCAGGGGAATCTCGATCCCATCACGCTCTTCGCTCCGCTAGAAGTTTTGGAGCAGCGCGTCCACGAGATTCTGCGCGCCGCCAACGGCCGCCCCGGCCACATCTTCAACCTCGGCCACGGCATCGTTCCCACTACGCCGGTTGAAAACGTGCAGGCCGTGGTGCGCATGGTGCGCGAGTTCCAGTTGGAGAAGGCGCATGGCTAACCGCGCCGTCCTTCTGCTGGCTCATGGCACGCCCGAGACCG
>CABDYB010000078.1_pt1 | contig 10318 bp, 11 predicted proteins | sample 3131861 | NCBI WGS metagenome assembly CABDYB01 (sample SAMEA5534336, study PRJEB31848) | metagenome | biome: tundra; feature: field; material: soil | place: USA | collected 2013-05 | depth 0.15 m | reverse complement strand
GCGGCATATCCGTTGAGGTCCTTATCTTTGAAGGCGGCCATCAGAACATCGAGCGACGGGGCGCCAATATTTCCCAGCGCATCTGCCGCTTTCTGTGCGACATCGAGGCGGCTCCTCTGCTGGTCGGTGATGGAGTAGACATCATCGGGGCCTTTCGTCGCCTGGCCGTACTTCACCGCATCCTTGATAGTGGCCATAAGTGGCTCAACCGCGCGCTGGTCTTTAATCTCGCCCAACGCCGTGGCCGCGCTGGCCTGCACGCCGAAGTCCGGATCGTTGAGGGCGGCGATCAGCGGCTCGACCGCGCGCCGGCTCTCACTGCGGCCCAGTGCTTCGGCAGCCTTTTGGCGGACGGCGGCATTCGCATTCTTTAGTATGCCCAGCTCATTGCTCACGCGCACAAATTGCCAACCGGCGAAAGCCCCGTAGACGAGCAGGCAGAAGCCAACCAGGATTCCCACCGACTGCCACCACTTGAAGGGCTGGCTGGTGCGGGCGACGACGGATGAACTCATGAAACCTCCTCGGTGCGTTGGCGTGTCGGGCAGGGAAGCTGGCCGGAAAAGCGCGGCAGCCGCCTCCTGTGAGGCTTCACTATATCGCCAAAGGCCGCAGAGAGGAAATGAAAATACCGCGGACAAACCCGTATCGGGGAAAATGCGCTGCCTCTTGCGGAACCGAATAGCGAACTCGGCCCGCAACAGGTGACAATAGAAGCGTGAAGACTCTGCGATTGGTGGTCGACCCGGCAAACCTGGAAACTTCCGAGGCCGCGATGGTCCTGGAGCAGGCCGCGCAAATTCTGCGCGCCGGGGGCCTCGTCGCGCTGCCCACGGAAACCGTCTACGGGCTGGGCGCAAATGCGCTGGACACGGGGGCGGTGAGCCGCATTTTTGCGGCCAAGCAGCGGCCGGCATGGGACCCCATCATTGTGCATGTGGCCGATGAAAAAATGCTTGACGGACTTGTCCGCGATCTTCCCGAGGCGGCGCGCAAGCTGATAGCGGCTTTTTGGCCGGGACCGCTGACCCTGCTGCTGCCGCGCGCCGCCGCCGTGCCCGATGCGGTAACCGCTGGCCGCCCTCTCGTCGGTGTGCGCATGCCCGCGCATCCGGTGGCGCTCGAACTGATTCGCCGCGCCGGAGTTCCCGTGGCCGCCCCCAGCGCCAATCTCTTTGGCCACATCAGCCCTACCACCGCCGCACACGTCCTCGCCGACCTGGACGGCCGCATTGATGCGGTCCTGGATGCGGGGCCAACCGAACACGGCGTCGAGTCCACAGTACTCGATCCCTGCCAGAGCCCGATGATGATTTACCGGCCGGGGGCAGTGACAGCTAGCCAGATTCGAGAGACTGCCGGGGAGGTCGAGGTGTTCCGCGATGGCGGCGTACTGGAAACAAAGCCGCGTGCGGCATTGCCCTCGCCGGGGCTAGGGTTGCGGCATTATGCGCCTCGTGCGCGGCTGGTGATCATTGAAGGCGAGCTGGCTGAGCTGGCCGCAAGGCTGGCGGGCGCGGTATTAGAACTCTCAGAGGAACAAGTAGGCGTAATGCTACCGGCAGAAGTCGCTGCGCCGGCAGGGGCGGCTGCGGTGGTTGCCTGGGGCCGCTGGGCTGAGCCGGAAAAGCTGGCGCGGGAGCTGTACGCCGGCTTGCGAACTCTGGATGGCGCGGGTTGCACGGTGATTCTGTGTCCGCTGCCTCCGCCCGAGGGGATCGGAGCGGCCATCCGCGACCGGCTCCTCAAGGCCGGGTCCAGCCGATAGGAGAAGAAACGGAGAAAATTCCATTGATTTCCGCTTCCCAAATTGCCCAATTTTGCGCCAAAAACTTCTATCTATAAGCAAAGGCTGTTTTTGCGTTTTATGTGCAATTTCCGCCAGGATTACTGCCCCTGATCGCCGACCTTGTACATATATTTGATGGCGGATTTGTAGACCAGGGTCTTCTGGCGGCCGCGGATCTTGAGGGCGCTGCGGTCATACCACTCGATGCAGCCTTCAATCGTTTCACTATCTTCCAGGACAAGGATCATGGGAGTCTGGGACTGGATCTGCTTTTGCAAATAAAAGAGTTCGGCAGTGCGCTGGGCAGGCTCATGCTCCTGTTTCTGGTCGTAGCCGTAGGCCGCCAGACGGAAGGGAGCTACGGCGGCTGGCTGTCTGCGCGCATAGGCCTGAGTGCGTGCCGTGGGTTCAGTTCTCATGGAAGAGCAGTCCTCCCTGGAAAGCGTTGTGAGTGAAGGAGTTAGCTAGATGGGTTCGAGGCTGACCGCCATGGCGTCCAGCGACAGGGAGCGAAGCAGGTTGCGGCGCATCCCCTGCTCGACCTGAACGAGGGCGTGAGCGGCATTGTCGATCCAGTCTACGCTAAGTCCCTGAGACAAGTGGGTTAATTCGGCTTCTATGTCCAGGTTGCGGATCAGCTGCGGCGTGCCCGCGACAATGAGCAGCAGGTCCTCGATGAGGCTGCCGAGGGCGCGCAGCAGGTTGACGGTCTTTTCCTGGCCGTCGGCGCCGGCGCGGTAACTCTCGGTGGCGTGGAAGAGCGCGGAATAATCTGGTTCGCGCAGTGCAGTCCTGAGCAAAACGAGAGCATCCGCGCGGCTGGCCAGATAAACATCAAGATCAATGGTCAGCGCGCGGCCCACGGCTCCCTCGGCCAGTCGCGCGGCCAGCGCGCGGTCGGTTTTTTTGAGCAGCGGACGGCGCCGGGCGAGCAGGGCCTCCAGTTCGGAGACGGGAATCGCACCGAGCCGATGCACGACGGCGCGGGAGCGGATGGTGGGCAGCAACTCCTGCGGATTCTCGGTGAGCAGAATCAGCGAACTATGCGCGGGCGGTTCCTCGAGGAGCTTGAGCAGGGAGTTGGCCGCCTCTTTCATGAAGGCTGAGGTAGTAAAGATGGTAAAAGCGCGGAGCGCCTCGACCGGCGGACGGTAGTAGGCCACATGAATGGCCTGGCGGATCTGGCCCACCTTGATGAGCAGTTGTGGCGGGTCGGGCGGAATGATGAGCACGTCCGGATGCGTCTGGATGAGGATGCGGGTCTCTTTTTTGTCGGTGTCGCGCATCTCGTCGCGGGCGGCGACGGCCTCGGCTACCAGGGCTTCCAGATCAGCGGAATCATTGATGCGGGTGCAGTTGGCGCAGGTTCCGCAGAAGTCGGGCAGGCCGTCGGATTCGGTGGGCTGCAGGCAGTTGACGGCTTTGGCCAGCATCAGGGCCAGAGTATACTTGCCCGCACCGCGCGGGCCGGCCAGGATCAGCGACTGCGGAAAACGATCTGCGCCAATGCTCTCGCGTAGCCGGATCACGGTCGCCACATTGCCCAGAAAATCCTGAAAGCCCATGGGTTGAGTTTAGTGCATCTGGTTTCGATCAGGTAAGGTTGACCTTTTTTGAGTGTGTTGAACGATGGATATGGCCTTTAATAAAAATAATATCAAGGACACTTGACATTATTCGCGCAAAAGTGTAAAGTGTAGTTGTCAGTATGTAAAGGAGACTAATCATGGAATGTCTTGGCAAGAGTCCGGCAGTACGCATCTTTCTCTACCGTTTTGTGGCCATGTTGCTGGCGAATGTCATCCTCTACACATTCACCTTCCTTGCTTTTCATCGTTTGCACCCAACAGGCATGGTCGCCTATCTGCTTGCTCTGTTGCCTGCGCTGCCAATTGCCGGAGTGATTTGGATCTTTGCGCTCTATCTGAAGGAAGAGCAGGATGATTTCCAGCGCTCCGTAATGATCCAATCCATTTTGTGGTCGACTGGCCTGCTTTTGGCCACGACAATTGTATGGGGATTTCTGGAAAAATTTATTCATGCGCCCCACATCCCGATGATCTTTGTCTTTCCGCTTTTCTGCGCTTTCTGGGCCGTGGTCGCCTCGCTGGTGCTGCGGAGGTACAGATGAAAAACCGGCTGCGAGTGCTGCGTGCTGAACGGGACTGGTCGCAGGCCGATCTGGCTGAACGGCTGGAGGTATCGCGCCAGTCGGTCAACGCCATCGAGACGGGCAAGTTCGATCCCAGCCTTCCGCTGGCCTTCAAACTTGCTCGCCTTTTTGAGACCACGATCGAGGCAATCTTCAGCGACGAGAACTGATGAGGGGGCTACAAACGGCGCTCGTCGGGGCGGCGGTATACTGACCGAATGCGCTTTCAATCTGAAAATTCCCGTCTGTTTCTGTCAGCTCTGGCCGCGGCCGGGCTGGTTTGCATACTTATTCAATCACCCGCGGCCCATGCCTGGGGCAGCGGGGGCCACAAGCTGGTGAACAAGCTGGCGGCCAGCTCCCTGCCGGCGGACGTGCCCGCCTTTCTGTGCTCCCCGGAGGCGATTGCCGAGATTGAGTATCTGGGCCCCGAGCCGGACCGCTGGCGCTCGCCCGCTGAGCCGGAACTGGTGGCCGCGCAGGCTCCCGAACACTTCATCGACATGGAACTAGCCGACGCGCTGGGCCCCCTGCCGCATCGCCGCCTGGATTTTGAAGCCAAAGTCTTCGCCGCCGGACAGCGGCCGGAGAAGATTGGCCTGCAACCCTGGGAGACCGACGAGGTGTGGGAGCGGTTGAAGTCCTCCATGCGCGAGTACCGCAAGCTGTCGGCTGCAAAGCAGGATACCCGGCCCGTGGAGCAGGCGATCCTGTTTTATGCCGGCTGGCTGGGCCACTATGTGGGCGATGGCTCGCAGCCCCTGCACACCACCATCCAATACAACGGCTGGACAGGGCCTAATCCCAACGGCTACACCACCGAGCACAAGATTCATTCCCAGTTCGAGAGTCCGTTTGTGGAGGCCAATATGCACGAGGCCGAGGTGCGGGCGACGATGACGCCGGTCAAGGCCATCGACGGCGATATGTTTGACGCCTACGTAGCCTACCTGCGCCACACCAAGTCGTACACGGAGAAGGTCTACCAACTGGAGAAGGTGGGCGGGTTTGTGGGAGCGGGAACGGCGGAGTCGCGGGAGTTTACCGCCGCGCGGCTGGGGGCCGGCGCCAGTATGTTGCGGGATATGATCTACACCGCCTGGCTGGAGAGCGCCAAGCCGGTGAACGACCCTTACGCGCCAAAATAAGGTTGATTCCCGACCTCGGCGGGAGAATGAGGATGTAGCAACGTTGATGTAGTGGTGTCCCAGGCTCCAAAAGCAGGAGCTGGGACCTGGTCAGTCAAGACCCATTCTCCTGACTTCTTCTGTTGCGCGCTGGGGGAGGGTAATTTCCTCCAGTGGTCAGCCGTTAGAGGGCGGGGTTAATAGAGGCGGCGCATATACCCTCTTGCGTAGATATGGGTGTGATTATCGGGGCGTTTATGCGTAAATATGTGTAGGGTTTCGGGACTTTATGCGTAAATATGGGCGTGGGTCATGGAACAGCCATAGTGGTCATTCCGATACAACCGATCAATGAAGCCATTCGAGAGAATGATGTAGCCCGGCGTGAAGCACCACTTCTCCATCGATAAGGCTTCACTAAAATCCGAGTAAAAGGAGCCATTATGGCAAACAAATCAAATCTGACTGCGGCAGAAAAAGCCATTGGCGGTTTTTCTCCCAAGCTTGTGAGCCTGACCGATGATGTTCTATTTGGGGATGTCTGGGAGAGAAGCGCGCTTTCAAAGCGTGATCGCAGTCTTGCCACAATCACTGCTTTAATCGCTCTCCGCGCCTCAGAACAACTTCCGTTCCATCTGAAAAAAGGCGTCGAGAATGGTTTGAAGCAAGAAGAAATCGTAGAGCTCATCACGCACATGGCCTTTTACTCGGGATGGCCGAGCGCCATGTCTGCCATCACTGTTGCTAAGAAAGTATTCGAAGAAGACAAACGGTAGCCCAGGATTGAATACAAGGTGGCTCGGTCCAAAACAATTCTAAACAGTAGAAGGAGCGACAATGCAAAAACGCAAATTGGGAAAGAGCGGCTTGGAAGTATCAGCACTCGGCCTTGGTTGCATGGGGTTGAGTTTCGGCTACGGCCCGGCAACAGAGAAAGAACAGGCGATCAAACTCATTCGGGCAGCCTACGAAGGCGGTGTTACATTCTTCGATACAGCGGAGGCCTATGGCCCATTTCTGAACGAAGAACTCCTTGGCGAAGCACTCGCGCCTTTCCGCGACAAGGTGGTGATCGCCACCAAGTTCGGTTTTCCGGGCGGATTGACCGGCAAGGGATTGGACAGCAGGCCAGAGAACATCCGTAATGTGACCGAGGCCGCCCTGAAGCGGCTGAAGACCGACGTGATTGATCTGCTCTATCAGCATCGCGTGGACCCGAATATCCCCATCGAAGATGTCGCCGGAACCGTGAAGGAACTCATAGCTCAGGGAAAGGTGAAACACTTCGGCATGTCTGAGGCATGTGTTCAATCTATCCGGCGCGCTCATGCCGTTCAGCCGGTCACAGCCCTGCAAAGCGAATACTCGCTCTGGTGGCGTGAACCGGAGAAAGAGATCCTGCCAACACTCGATGAACTTGGCATCGGCTTTGTTCCATTCAGTCCACTGGGCAAAGGCTTCCTCACGGGCGCAATCGACCAGAATACTGCCTTCGACAGCACTGACTTTCGCAACACTGTTCCGCGCTTCTCTGTGGAGAATCGCAAGGCCAATCAGAAATTGGTGGATGTGCTGGGCAAGATAGCCTCGCAGAAAGGAGTTACCACCGCCCAGATCGCGCTGGCCTGGCTGCTGGCGCAGAAGCCATGGATTGTTCCCATACCGGGAACGACGAAGCTTCATCGGCTGAAGGAGAATATCGCGGCCGCCGCGGTCGAACTCACGGCCGAAGACCTGCGCGAGATCGAAAGCGCCGCGGCGAAGATCACCGTGCAAGGCGCGCGCTACCCGGAGCACCTCGATAAGTTAGTCGGCCGCTGAACGCCTTCTACGTTTTCAAAGCCGTCTCTTACTGAAAGGAAACATACATGAAGAAGCATGTTCCGAGTGGCGACTTAGGCAGTGTAGCCGGCACAGTCACCGCACAAAGCAAGTCGCAAGTGTTTTTTACAAGGGATATCAGCGTCAACGGGTTGCTGAAAATCTATTCCAAAATCAAGGTCGGGATGACTGGCAAAATCGGCATCAAGCTGCACAGCGGCGAACCGCATGGGCCGAATCTGTTGCCTGTTGAGCTGATTCAAGGCTTGCAGCCGCATATTCCGAACAGCACCATCATGGAATGCAACGTTCTCTATCCAGGCCCGAGGCAAAACACGGCAACCCATCGGGAGACGTTGAGAACCAATGGATTTACCTTCTGTCCGGTCGACATTATGGACGCCGACGGCGATGCAATGCTTCCGATTCCGGGCATGCGTGAGTTTCTTGATAAGTGGTTATCACCCGCGTTGACCGAACACCCCTTCACTCCGGGAGTGCATCTCACCGAGATTGCCGTGGGCAAAAACCTTTTGAACTACGACTCTCTCTTCGTCTACACACATTTCAAGGGCCATACGGCCGGCGGCTTTGGCGGATCCCTCAAAAACATCGGCATCGGTTGCGCGTCCGGAAAGGTGGGCAAGCGGCAGATTCACGGCGAGGGGTGGCCTACAGGCAAGCTCTTTCTGGAGCGCATGGTCGAATCGGGCAAAGGGGTTAGGGAACATTTTGGTTCGCACATCACGTATATCAATGTCCTGAAGAATATATCCGTGGACTGCGATTGCGATGCGCATGGAGTAAAACCTACCTGCGACGATATTGGCATCCTCGGTTCACAGGATATTCTGGCCATCGACAAGGCTTCCGTCGATATGGTTTACGCACTTCCGGAAACGCAACGGCACGATATGGTGGAGCGCATCGAGTCGCGAAGCGGACTGCACCAGCTTGAATACATGAAGACCTTGCAAATGGGCAATGATCAGTACGAATTGATTACGCTCTGAGAGAAAATGAAACTCTATTTTTCAGTTCTCTTTCTTGGCCATATTGGAGGAGGCTAGATGAGCAAACGCGTATTGATTCTTTCTTCGAGTCCCAGAAAAAAGGGAAACTCGAATGCCTTATGCGACCGGTTCATGGAAGGCGCAATCGAAGCCAATCATCAGGTTGAAAAAGTGGTATTGGCGGAGAAGAAAATCAATTACTGCACGGGTTGTTATGCCTGCAAGAAGAATGGGCGATGCGCACAGAAAGATGATATGGCGCAGATTCTCGACAGCATGGTAGCGGCTGACGTGATCGTCCTGGCGACGCCCGTGTATTTCTACACGATGTGTGCCCAAATGAAGACCGTGATTGACCGGACCGTTGCACGGTACACGAAAATCTCCGGCAAAGATTTCTATTTTATTGTGACTGCGGCAGTCACCAGCAAGGCTGCACTGGAGCGAACCATCGAGGGTTTCCGGGGGTTCACTTCCTGTCTGCCAGGAGCAAAAGAAAAAGGCATCGTGTATGGCACAGGCGCATGGGAGATAGGCGATATTCTTACGCGCCCTGCCATGAAGCAAGCCTACGAAATGGGTAAGGCGCTGTAGGTGGCCGTCCGCGCAGCTAGGTCGCTCGCTGATACTCAGTTGCCGGATTCAGCCTGGGCGATGGCCGGAACCCGGCGCAGCAGCACGGGGATGCAGCCGATGGCAAACCCCAGAGCCATGGGTGAGAGCCAGCCGCCGGAGCGAGATGTCCTGGCGTAACCATGTAGCTGCATTGTGCTTCATCGCTTGGAGGTATTTCATAACCTTCATTCCCAACTTATCGGTACAAAGGGGCAAACATAATAGTTTCTTAATGAAACTTTGGTAAGAATGCCTTATTAAATGTCCTGAATAGTTAGTATTTTTCAGTCCGGGAAGTTCAATAGGCCGCGGCGGTTCATCTGCGCCAGGATTTGCTCGACCTTCCAGTCGAGGGCGCCGGTTCCGTCGACGGAGAGATCGGCGTTGGCGGCAGAGGGGCGCACAAAGGCCACGCTTGAAGGCCGGACGGTGGCCTCATATTGTTGGCGGACCAACTCAGGCGTTCGACCGCGCTCTGCGATGTCGCGCTGGAGGCGTCGTTCGAAGCACAGCTCGTCTGGCGTGTCGATGTAGACGCGCAAATTGTAGAAAGGCAGCAGTTCGGTGAAATGGAGGGCAAAAATGCCTTCGATCAGCAGATAGGCGCTGGGGCGGACGGTCTCGGTAAGGGCGATTCCGTTGGAGTCGAGGACGCGGGTATAGGAGGCAAAGTCATAGAGGGGGCGCTCGATGGTTTCCCCCCTGGCCAGCGCGGCAATCTGAGCGACCAGCAGCGGGGTCTCGATCAGCGAGGGGTGGTCGAAGTTCTGTCGGGCGCGCTCTTCCAGGGGCATGTGGGCCAGATCGCGATAGTACGTGTCCGTATGGAAGTGGATGCCGCTGAGGGTGCGGGCCATGGCGGCTGCCAGGGTGGTTTTGCCGGAGCCGGAGCAGCCGGCAATTCCCACCACAACAGGTGGAAAGGGGAGACGCGCACTGCGCCCGGTTTCCTGGTTCACGGCTGTTTTTCTCCTGTCTGTGGTATGGCTATCTGGGCGTCAATTTTGGGCACGAGCCGCTGGAACAGCCGGGCGAGGCGGTGCTCGACCTGGTGGCCGATTTCGGCTACCTCCGCGTGATTCAGTTGCTTTGCGCCCAGGCCGGCGGCCAGGTTGGTGACGCAGGAGATGCCCAGCACCTCAATTCCCATATGGCGGGCGACGATGGTCTCCGGCACGGTGGACATGCCGACCAGGGTTGCGCCCAGCGCCCGGAAGGCGCGAATCTCGGCGGGGGTCTCGTAGCTGGGCCCGCTGACGGCCAGATAGACGCCCTCGGCAAGATCAAAATTCTCTTCTTCGGCAGATAGCTTTGCCAGCGCGCGGAGGGGTTTGGAGTAGGCCTCCGTCATGTCAAAGAATCGCAATCCAGCGCCGGGCCGCGCGGCAAAACGTGGCTCATTGGGACCAATGAGCGGGTTCCAGCCCATGAGATTGATGTGGTCGCTGAGCGCCACGAGCTGGCCCACGCGGTAGCCTTGCAGGACACCACCCGCGGCATTGGTGAGGATGACCGCCTGGAGGCCGAGGGAGCCCAGCACGCGCATGGGGAAGGTGACCTGCTGCGGCGAGTAGCCCTCGTAGTAGTGGACCCGGCCTTGCATGACGACGACTGGAACTCCGCCCAGGAGACCGGCGACGATGCGGCCTGAGTGGCCTTCGACGGTGGATTGCGGAAAATGCGGAATTTGTGCGTAGGGAACGGCGACCGGCTCAGTGACCACGTCGGCCACGGCGCCCAGCCCGGAGCCGAGGACAATACCGATACGGGGGCGGAGCGAGCCCAGCTTGCTGCTGAGGAA
>CABDYB010000072.1_pt1 | contig 10402 bp, 6 predicted proteins | sample 3131861 | NCBI WGS metagenome assembly CABDYB01 (sample SAMEA5534336, study PRJEB31848) | metagenome | biome: tundra; feature: field; material: soil | place: USA | collected 2013-05 | depth 0.15 m | reverse complement strand
CGACCATTGTGAACGGCGACTACAACCTGGCGCTGGCGGCGGTTCCCTCCGGACAGACCACCATGGTGCTGGCCGGCGCCAACGACCTGTGGAAGACGAATTGCCCCTACTCGCAGGGCTGCCGGTGGCGGAATACGACCAATTCGACGGTTGGTTTCTGCGCGCAAGTGGGCGAATACCAGCATGCGCTGGCTTGGAATGCAAACAATCCGCTGGAAATTTTTGTGGGTAACGACAGCGGGCTGTGGCGCTCAACCGACGCCATTGGAGAGAGCGGAACGGCTTGCTCGGCGAGCGATGCCAAGCATTTTCAGAATCTAAATGGGAGCCTGGGCTCGCTGGCCGAGGTGGTGAGCATTTCGCAAGCGGGCTTGACGCCGTACACCATGATGGCTGGGCTGGGAGCCAACGGAACCGCCGGCGTCAAGAGCACCAGCGGGACGACGACGGATTGGCCGGAGATTCTGGGCGGCGAGGGCGGACCGGTGGCGATTGATCCCACGAACAGCGCCAACTGGTACGTGAATAACGGGGCGGGAGTGTCGATCTATCTGTGCTCACAGACGACTCCATGCACCCCGGCGGCGTTTGGGGCGAGCGCAGTTGTGACCGACGCGGATGTGGGCGGAGACGGGCTGACGATGACCACGCCGGCGCCCTTTCTGGTGGATCCGCTGGACAGCTCGAAGCTGCTGATCGGGACGTGCAGAGTCTGGCGCGGTCCGGCCAGCGGCGTGGGCTGGAGTTTCGGCGACGCCATCAGCCCCGTCTTTGACAACCATGCTTCGAGCGGTCCTTGCAGCGGCAACGCGCTGATTCGCTCGATGGCAGCGGTTGTGCTGCCTGTTTCTACGGCGCTGCCTTCGGGCGGCGAAGTGGTTTATGTGGGCATGTACGGCTCGGCGAATGGCGGCGGGACGCTGCCCGGCCATGTTCTAAAGGCGACCTACAACTCCGCCAGCGGCACGTGGTCCGCGTGGACAGACCTTACGGCGCTGAATGCGGTGACCAACGACATACTCACGATGAATTACTACGGGCTGGACATCTCCAGCATCTTCATCGACCCGCACGACAGCACCGGTCAGACGGTATACGTGACTGTAGCGGGAATTCCAGCCCTGTTCAAATATGTGCAGTTGCTGTATGGCTCGACCGATGGCGGGGCACACTGGACAACCTTGATGGCCAACCTGCCTTTCGCTCCGGCAAATAGCGTGGTGGTGGACCCGCAGGATGCCAACACGGTTTACGTCGCGACCGACGAGGGAGTCTATTCGACGCAGCAGATTACCAGCTGCGCCAGCGCTCCGTTTAAATGCTGGTCGGCCTTCGGAAGCGGGCTGCCGGAGGCTCCGGTGGTTGCGCTCAGCGCTACGCCGGCAACGGCCAGCGTGCATGATCTGGTGGCGGCCACTTATGGGCGCGGCATCTGGATCAACCCGCTGTGGGGAACGTCCGGGGTAGGGTCAGGACCGGCAACCGACACGCTCTCAGTCACTGCCCTGAGTTTTCCCAGCACGGCCGCCGGGCAGCTATCGTCCGCGCAGACCGTGACGATGACCAATAGCGGCGGCGTGCCGCTGACTGCCATTGCCATTTCGGTGAGTGGGGCCTTCCAGCAAACCAACGACTGCACAATCAGCCTAGCGGCAAACTCCAGTTGCGCCATCAGCGTGCAATTCGATCCCACCGCGACGGGCGCCCAGACCGGCACGTTGACTGTTTATGATGTGCTTCACACCCAGACGGTGGCCTTGAGCGGGACGGGCCTCGCACAGCCGGTGTTGGGCGTCAATCCTCCTAGTTTGATTTTTTCGGCGCAGACAGTGGGCCAGGCCAGTTCGTCGCAGACGGTGACCGCGAGCAACACCGGCGGCGCACCGCTGGCCAATGTGGGCTTCCAGATCAACGGGCTCTCCGCGAGCAGCTTCTCATACGGCTCGACCACCTGCGGCGCCACCCTGGCCAACGGGAGCAGTTGCACGGTGCAGGTGATCTTCACCCCCACGGCGGGGGGCGGCGCATCGGCTTCACTGGTGGTCAGCTCGTCCACCTCCGGCGTGGCGGCGGTTAGCGTCTCGCTCAGCGGAACGGGGCAGACTCCGGCGGGACTCAGCGTGAGCGCGGCGCAGCTTGCGTTTCCTATCGTGACGCCGGGCCAGTCCAGCCCATCGCAGACGGTGACGCTGACCAACAACGGCGGCTCCGCGGCTAGTTTGCTGACGCTGACAGCCACGCTTCCTTTCAGCCTGGTGCTGGATACATGCGGCACGAGCCTGGCCTCCGGGGCAAGCTGCTCGACGGGGGTGATCTTCTTGCCCTCGCTCAACGGGCCGTATACGGGTACGCTGACCATCGCATCGACCTCGCTGACGACATCGACGATTATTCCGCTCAGCGGGACGGGCGGAACGCCGGGTTCGGTGCAGGCGCTGCCCAGCCTGATTGCCTTTCCGCAAACCGGGGTGGGCCTGCTGAGCAGTCCGGTCACGGTAACCCTGACCAATCCTGACAGCGTGAACAGCCTGGGCAGTTTTTCTCTCGGGGTCACGGCAGGCTTCCGGCTAGTGAGCACGACCTGCACTTCGACGCTTGCCGCCGGGGCCAGTTGCACAGCCCTTGTCGAATTTGCGCCCACCAGCCCCGGAGCGCAGAGCGGGAGCCTGACGGTAAGCAGCATCGCGTTGACTTCGGGCGCGTTTGTGTCCCTGTCGGGGAGAGGGTTTGACTTTGGCCTTGCGCCCTCCGGCTCGTCCAGCCAGACCATCTCCAACGGCCAGACTGCCGACTACAAGCTGCTGATTACTCCGCTGCTGGGTGGGCAGGGTGTCTTCACCTTCAGTTGCTCCGCGCTGCCGCCGAATTCGGCCTGCACCTTCAACCCGACCACCGAGGGCATACCCGCCAACACGACGGGGAACGTGGTGGTGGAGATTGCCACCGGGCTCACCACGGCTTCACTTCACGCCACGCCGCCGCTGGGCTGGCCCGCTCTTCCGCTGGCCTGTGGGTTGGTGTTCGCGCCCTTTGCGCTGGCGCGGCGGCGCAAGGCATTGTTGCTGGTTGCGCTGATGGTGATTCTCGCGGGGAGTGTCACCAGTTGCACCTCCTCGGGCGTCATCTCGGGCGGAACCGTTCCCGGCTCCGGCTCCGGCCCAGGCATTACCTCGGCGGGAACCTTCCCGGTGGTAGTTACCGCGACCTCAAACGGTGTTCAGCACCAGGTCACTCTCACGCTCGTCGTGGACTGAGCGGCGCGGAGGCAGAAAGGCAAATAAAAAACGCTATACTCTCTATCATCAGGCCTTCACCGGAAACGCGCGCAACCGGCCGTTCAGAAGACCGCGCATGGGGATTGCAATGACCGCCGTGTTTTTCCAATTGCTCTATCCCGAAACAAATACTGCCAAGTGGCTTTTTCCCTAAGAAAAAGCCACCTTGTAAAATGCCAGGAAGGACTCATAAATTGGAAAAACGCATAAGAGTGACCGTGGAAGAAGTGCAGCGGGTGGCCGAGCTGGCCCACCTGGAGCTGAAGCCGGAGGAGACCCCGGCGATGCTGCGCGATTTGAACGCCATTCTGGACTACGTGGCGCAATTGAACGAGCTGGATACGAAGGGCGTGACGCCGCTGGCGCAAGTGAGCGAATTGCAGAATGGGGCGGTCGCGGTAGCGCTGCGCGCCGATCAACCCGTGCCCTCGCTGAATCGCGCGGTTGTGATGCACCAGGCGCCGGAGACGGATGGGGTCTTCTTCAAGGTTCCCAAGGTGATTGAGCGGTAGGTTCTGCGCGCTGGTAATTTTGGCCCGTCCAGATTGGGGTTTGTGGTTTCCCACCCTAGCCGCAAAAACAAGAACGCGGCGAGGGTGGGGCACCCGGCCACACGAGAGATCAAAGAGAGAGGAAATTTTTAGTGTCCAGTGAAGTCAAAGCGGCCGAAAGCTACGTGGAAAAGCCGAAGACTCTGGCGGAGTTGCGCGCCGGAATCACCTCTGGCACGACCAAGGCGACGGAGCTTACCGCCAGCTACTACGAGCGGATCGGAAAGAAAAATCCGCGGCTGAACGCCTACCTGTGCCTGACCAAAGAGCGCGCACTGGAGCAAGCCGCGAAGGTGGACGACGCGGCCGCCAAGGGCGATTCTCTTGGAGTTTTAGCGGGGATTCCGGTGGGCATCAAGGACGTGCTGGTGATGCAGGGCGCTCCGGCCACGGCGGGGTCAAAGATTTTAGAAGGCTACCGGCCTCCGTACGACGCCACGGCGGTGGCCAGATTGGAAGCGGCGGGCGCGGTGCTGCTGGGCAAGCTGAATTGCGACGAGTTCGCCATGGGCAGCTCGAACGAGAACTCGGCCTACGGACCGGCGCGCAACCCAGTGGACACGGAGCGGGTTCCGGGCGGGTCGAGCGGCGGCTCGGCGGCGGCCGTGGCGGCCAACCTGGCTGTGGCCACGCTGGGTTCGGACACCGGCGGCTCGATTCGCCAGCCGGCCAGCTTTTGCGGGGTGGTGGGTGTGCTGCCGACCTATGGGCGCGTCTCGCGCTATGGGCTGATCGCTTACGCTTCGTCGCTGGATCGCGTGGGGCCGTTTGCCTCCAATGTGCGCGACGCTGCCACGCTGCTGAGCGTCATTGCCGGCCACGATCCACACGATGCCACCAGCTCCCCGGCTCCTGTCCCCGACTACGCTGCCGAGAGCGACAATCCAGTCGCAGGCCTGCGCATCGGCGTCCCGGCGGAGTACTTCGGCGAAGGTCTGGACCCGGAGGTGCGTGCGGCCATTGAAAAGGGCATTGCCGCGCTGAAGGCGGCGGGATGCGTTGTGAAACCGGTCTCGCTGCCGCACACCCGCTACGCCATTCCCGTTTACTATCTGATTGCCACGGCCGAGGCCAGCGCCAATCTGGCACGCTTTGACGGCGTGCGCTACGGACCCCGCTCGAAGGATTCAGCAACTCTGGCCGACATGTACCGGCACTCCCGCGAGGAAGGCTTTGGCGCGGAGGTCAAGCGGCGCATTCTGCTGGGAACTTATGCGCTGAGCGCAGGCTACTACGACGCCTACTACCTGAAGGCGCAGCAGGTGCGTCGTCTGCTGGCCGAGGAATTTCTGCGCGCCTTCGCCGAGGTGGATGCGATTGTCACTCCCACCGCGCCCACTGCGGCCTTCAAACTCGGCGAGAAGACCGGCGACCCGCTGGCCATGTACTTGGCGGACATCTACACGGTGACGGCGAGCCTGGCGGGAATCTGCGGCGTGACCGTACCGTGCGGCGCGACCAAGGCCGGTTTGCCGGTGGGGATGCAGGTTCTAGCTGTTCACTTGAACGAGAGCACGGCATTCCGCGTGGCGCGAGCGGTGGAGGCGGCGCGGATAGAGTAATTTGTTACATGAGGAGCTGGGATGGTCAAATCCTGCCCTCAGGGGTTAGATCCCCATTGATTGGGGTACGGGCAAGAGGCGTACCTTCCTTTTCCCGACAGATTTGCGCCAACATCTCAGGAGCAAAGGTCATGAGAGTCGGCGGACGGATTGCAGTGGTGGTTCTGGCGGCGCTGTTTGCCGCTCTTCCGGTGGTTGCGGCGGCCCCGCGCAAGGCGCACGTGGTTGTTCTGGGGGCGACGCGGAAGGTGCCCTACTCCAAGGCCGGTGACCCGGCCGGAGCGGCCCAGGCCGAAAACGAACTGAAAATCCGCGCGCTGCTGGTGGACGGCGTTCTGAAGGAGTGGACCACCGGCGAGGCCCATGACGTGACCGACCGCAGCTTCGTGGTCAGGCGCGTGATCAAGCTCAACGACACCTTGCCCGGCGACAATGCAATCCCCAGCGACAAACCGGCGCCCGGTGAAAAGTCCAGTGACAAGCCCGCGCCCAGCGGCAAGCCAACCCCAGGCATGAAGCCCGCTCCCGCCAGTAATACGGGTCATTGGGTGTGGCAGCGTGGCCCATGGCTGTTGGTGGACCGCGTGACCGGCCACGTGATTCCCCTGAAACTGCCCGACTACGACCCCAGCGTGAGTAAGGTTGCCTGGTTCCGCGACTACGGCGCATATTGCGGCGTGACGGCCAGCGGCAAGAGCCTTTATGCCGTGGTGGCCCAGGTGGCGGCACGCAAACCGCTGCTGGCCAGAAAATTGTCGGCACTCGATTCTGGAAGCCACCCCGAGCCGGTCTGCGGCCCCGTCGAGTGGCAGCGAGAGCCTCTGCGCGTCGCCTTCCACCCCACCGGCAAGGAGACGGTGAGTTACGACATTGTTCCCGGTTCGGCGGTGCTGGTGGAGGAGGCGGGCGATGAGGCGGAGACGCCGGCGGCAGCCCCGGAGGCCAAGCCCAAATAGTGCGTTGAGAGACAACGGATACTGAAGTGCGGAATGGCTACCGCTCGCGCTCTGCCTTGTGGAAATTCCACAGAGCCCAGAGCATAAAACCCACAGCCAGGGCCAAAATAATAAATACGAGCAAGTCGCTATACGTGCGGACCATCTGAGGCATCCTTTCCCGCTTTTCGGCGTGCAGGGCGTGCGATTGGAAGGCGCGCTTCAGCCAAACAGCATCTGAACTCCAGAAGAATCCGGCGGGCGTAAGAATGGAGTAGACGACTTGTAAAGGCTTTATAAACAGTGAACAGTGAACAGAACAAGCGCCTACGGCCAGCCTGGATCAAATTGGCTGTGAGTGGACGATTGAAAAAGGATGGCTTTCCACGGAAAACCGACTTCAGATAACGGAAAACTGACCACTGACCACTGTTCACTGTCCACTGTCTCCTTGACAGGCCCCCGGCAGCGCGTATCTTATCTATGGAGGCACTCCTTTGGAATCCGGGCGGGGTAAACGCGCAAAAGTTGGCGCGACCCTGAGACGCGGCTTCCTGGGGAAGGCTGTGTCGAACAGGAAGCAGACGGCAGTCGGGTTGCAGGCAAACATGCGTCGCAGGAGAGAAGTTCAGTCTCAGGCGAGCAGATTCAGGACCCTCCTGCCGAGCGTTTGGGCTTGAAGTAGTGAACGGCCCGGACCAGTCTGGTAGATTCCCGGAGACAAAATTTTTCACAGGCGCCCGGCAGATGGCTGGGTGTGCCTGTGCCCTGAAGGGCGGAGCCGTTTTCCGGCCCTGCGCGGGCAGGAATGGGATAAGGGATGGGCTTGGCAACGAGTTTAGCTTTATGGATGTTTCAGCAGTCGGCCGGAAGCGGCTATACGATGCTTCCCATCCTGCTGGTCATACCGGTCCTGTATCTGTTGATGATCCGTCCGCAGCAGAAACGGCAAAAGCAGTGGCAGGCAATGCTGGCCGCGATCAAGGCCGGCGACCGGGTGACTACGGCGGGCGGCATTCGCGGCGTCATCCTCTCCATCAAGGACGATGTCATCGTGGTTCGCGTGGCGCCGGACGGCATCAAGCTGGAAGTGGCCAAGAACGCCATTGCCTCGGTAACTACGCAGGACTCGGTTTCAGGGTCTTGATTCCGGCTGTGCGGGTTTTCAATTTTTGATTGGCACTTAGCGTTGAAGTAGAGAAACGGGACGATGAAGAAGAATCTCACGAACAAAATTCTCCTGATTATTGCGGTCATTGTGATCTGCATCTACGGCATCTTAGGGGTGCCGTCGGGGGTCACAGGCAAGGCCCTGATGGAGGCCATGACCAAGCGCATCCATCTTGGTCTGGACCTGCGCGGCGGCGCCCACCTGATCTTGCAGGTCAAGGTCGAGGAAGCGGTCAACGCCGAAACGGACAATACCGTGGCGCTCGTCAAGCAAGAACTGAAGACGGCCAACCTGGGCTATACGCAGGTCTACAAGCCCGATCCGGCTAAGGCCTCGTTGATCCGCGTGGAGGGTGTGCCGGCGGACAAGTCCAACGACACGCGCCTGCTGCTGGAGTCCAAGTACGCGAATGAATACGAGGTATCCGGCGGCGACCAGCCGGGGAGCTTCACGCTGACCATGAAGCCGCTGCTGGTGACGGCGCTGGAGAAGAAGACCGTCCAGCAGGCCATCGAGGCCATCCGCGACCGGGTGGACGCGCTGGGCATCAGCGAGCCGCAGATTCAGGAGTACGGCCTGGGCGAAAACCAGATTCTGGTGGACCTGCCGGGGGTGGAAAACGAAAGCCAGATCGAGTCCATTATTCAGGGCACGAACCGGCTGGAGATTCACGCGGTAGTCGGCGGACCGTATAAAGACGAGCAGGAAGCAGCTGCAAGCCAGGGCGGCAGCATTTCGGCAGACGATGAACTGAAGAAGTTCACCGGGGTGGTGGAGGGCGGTTCCAATGAGCCTAGCGTGTATGTGTTGCAGCGCGCCTCAGTAGTGGCCGGCAATGACTTCCGCTCCGCCGATCCGAGCACCAATCCCAACACCGGCCAGAAAGAGGTCCAGTTTACCCTTACTAACGAAGCCGGCGACAAGTTCTATGACTACACCAGCAAGAACGTGGGCCGTTACATGGCGGTGGTCATGAACGACCGTGCCCGCGAGGTGGCCGTCATCAAGGGCGCGATTCGCGACCGGGGCGTGATTGAAGGCACCTTCACGGCGGATGAAGTCGCGGCACTTTCAAAGCTGCTGCGCACGGGCGCCCTTCCGGCCTCATTGCAGCAAATGGAGAAGCGATTTGTGGGTGCGTCGCTGGGCGCGGACTCGATTCGCCAGGGTGTCAAGGCGGCCATCGTGGGTTTGCTGGTGGTCATGACCTTCATGCTCTTCTATTATCGCGGCTCGGGCATTAACGCGGATCTGGCATTGATTCTGAATCTGGTGATCCTGCTGGGCTTCATGGGCGCCGCCGGGGCCACGTTAACGCTGCCGGGCATTGCCGGAGTGATTCTGACCATCGGCATGGGCGTGGACTCGAACGTGCTGATCTTCGAGCGTATCCGTGAAGAGGTGCGAGCCGGCAAAGCGCCCTCGGCGGCTGTCGATCAGGGCTTTGCCCATGCCTGGGTCACCATCGTCGACACCCACGTTACCACCATTGTTTCAGCGGCGATTTTGTTTCTTTTCGGCACCGGACCGGTGAGAGGATTTGCGACCACTCTGACCGTTGGCTTGCTGGCTAACCTGTTTACGGCGGTCTTTGTCTCGCGGGTCATCTTCGATGCCCACTTGAACAGGATGAAGCCAGGGGAATTGGTGTCCATTTAGGGACTAGGGACTAGGGAATTACATTGAGTGCTGGAGCCGGCAATGGTTCCAGCCTCCCAGGAAGCGGAGAGAAACAAGTGGAATTTTTTCACAGTGTAAGCGTCGACTGGTTGGGGAAGAAATGGTACTTCCTTGCCTTTTCTATGATCTTCAGCGTGGCCGGCCTCATCTCGATGGGCATGCACATGCGCAGCATCGGCAGCCCGGTGCTGCTGGGCGTGGACTTCAAGGGCGGTACACAGGTGCAGGTGCAGTTTAACCAGGCTCCCGATGTGAACAGCATTCGCGAGGCCATGGTGACGGCCGGCATCCGGGACGCCAGCATCCAGACCATGGTCAAGGCCGTAGATGAGCCCAGCGGAAATGAGGTGCTCATCAGCCTGCCCGAGCAGACCAACGAGGCCGCGCTCGACGCCGGCCGTCAGCAGATCGTTGCCGCGCTTCAGGCTCATTACAACAACCCCTTTATCGTGCGCAACGTACAGGTAGTCGGCCCCACAGTCGGCAAGCAGTTGGAAAGCAAGGCCGTGTGGGCCACGCTCTACTCGATGGCGGGCATGCTGGTCTACCTCTGGTTCCGCTTTCAACTGATCTACGGGGTGGCGGCGGTGGTGGCCTGCTTCCATGACACGCTGATCACCGTGGGTGCCTTTGCGCTGCTGAACAAGGAGATCAGCCTGACGGTCATTGCGGCCATCCTGACGCTGGTGGGCTACTCGATGAACGACACCATCGTGGTTTTTGACCGCATCCGGGAGAATCTGCGCCTGAGCCGGCGCGAATCCCTGCCCGACGTGGTCAATCGCAGCATTAACCAGACCCTGAGCCGGACAGTTCTGACCTCGGGGCTGACCTTCCTGACGGTCCTGTCTTTGTACATTTTCGGGGGGCAGGTGCTGCGGGGCTTTTCATTTGCGCTGGTAGTGGGTATTCTAATCGGGACCTACTCCTCGATTGCCGTGGCTGCGCCGATGCTGGTGGCCTGGCAGGAGTGGCGCACCCGGCAAGGTAAGGCGGCTGTACTTCCGGCCGCAAAGCGCCCCAGGGTCTAAGCAGGGCGGCAATTTGAACGGTTTTTAGGCAAGATTTATGCCTGGATGTGCGGTTCGATACAGCAGGGCCGCGCTTTTGTGATAAGGTTCTTAATGCCGGGAACATTCCAGCGTTCCCCGGTGTCTAAGTAGAGGTAAGCAAACACTCGATTCGAGGCTGGCCATGTTTGAAGATTCCACGTTTGAATCCGGAGGCA
>CABDYB010000071.1_pt1 | contig 10411 bp, 9 predicted proteins | sample 3131861 | NCBI WGS metagenome assembly CABDYB01 (sample SAMEA5534336, study PRJEB31848) | metagenome | biome: tundra; feature: field; material: soil | place: USA | collected 2013-05 | depth 0.15 m | reverse complement strand
CCTCGTCTTCCTCGTCGAAGCCTTCTTCTTCGCCACCCTTTTCGTCGAAGTTCAACTGGATGCGATGATCGAGGTGTGCTTCCTGGAGCATCTCTCCCAGATCGCCGGAGCGCATGTGGGTGGTCTCTTCTTCGTAGTCATCCAGATCTTGTTCTACGGTTTTGCCGTGGCGCTGAGGCTGGCGGGGAGCGACGAACTCCTCTTCCTCGATGGTCTCTTCCTCGATGAGGCCTTTGCCGGGGGCATAAGTCGAAGACGAAATGGATTTGGCCGCCTTGGCGGCTTTTTCGCCGGGCTTCTTCTTGCCCAGGCCAAAGAACCGGAATTCTGCAGGGGGCAGCGGGTCCACGTTATGCGAGGCGGATGCATCGTCTTCCGAATCCGTAGATTCCAAGGTTTCTGATTCAAGATCTGGAGCGCCCAGTTCCGATGCAGATTCAGAGGTCTCCTCGAACTCATCTTCTTCGAGAGGCTCTTCTTCGGTGAGGTAATCTTCCGCAGCTTCAGAGTCGATCAGTACCTTCGGGGAGACAACCTCCGACAGGGGGGCAGATTCCGGTCCAAGCTCGGTGATCTCCTCGACGAAATCCTGCTCCTTGACGGCATCGGGGGCGACGCCGCCGGGAATGGGCTCATTGGCAGTGAGGGTCAGCGGCTCGCTGATCGCTTGAGCGGCGGGTTCGTCCTTGTGCCTGCGATGTTTGGAGAGCGACTCTCCGGGCAACACGCCGCTACCGTCCCACACAATGGGCGACTGGATCATGGTGGTTGGCTTGAAGCTACTCTCCGGCCGGACAGGCAGGGCAACGCGGTGGGATGCATTCTCTGGCGCAGCGCCATCCGCGGGAGCGCCGCCGTACTTGGAAAGCGACTCGCCGGGCAGCACAAAGGGGGCCGGGGTGGAGGATTCGCGCCTTGGCGCTGAAGGTCTGTCCGTGTGGACTCCGGCACCGGCATGAATCTGCGGCGCAACTTCGGTCTCGGGGATTTCTTCGATGAAGGCCGCGGGAGCTTCAGTTTTCTCGCGCTGATCCTGGGTCGAGTCCGCAGCGCCACGGCCACCACGGCGGCGGCGACGTCCGCGCCAGCGCTTGGCGCCGGGAGCGTCGGAATCCTCTTCGCCTGTTTCTGACTGCTCTGCGATGGATAAGGAGCCGGAAGCGGGCAGAGGAGCGGTCTCGGTCTCAGGCATGGCCTCAACCGTCAAATGGCGATCCCGGGCCGGGCGATCCTGTCTCGGTTCTTGGCGCGATTCCTGCTTTTGCTCAGGCTTCTGGCCGGGACGCGCGACCCGATCCTGCTGCGCGGGTTCCTTGCCGGCAGTGTGCCGGACCTCGCGGGGAGGCTTATTTCCGCCGCTGACGGCAGCCTTTTCCAGCTCGTCGGTCTCTTCCTGGTCTTCGAGTTCCAGAAAGTCGGTTACATACAGGAAGGCGTCACGCTCCAGGCCCACGTCCACAAAAGCGGACTGCATACCTGGCAGGACACGGGTGACGCGGCCGTTGTAAATGGAACCAGCGAGGGTGTATTCGTTTTCGCGTTCGTAGTAGATTTCCGCGAGTTGATCGTCTTCAAGGATTGCCAGCCGCGTTTCATGCGGCGTGCTGGAGATGCATATTTCCTTTGCCATCTTACCTTTCCGCCCGGCGGCGTCAGCCTGCCGGGACCTGCGACAAGGTCCGATGGAGATACGCGAGGCCGGAAGGGGAAGGGATGTGCGGATGGGGTGACCCGTGAATCGCTGGTGTGCCGGTTGATCCGCCAAGGCCGGCCCTGAATGGCGGCGAACCGTGGCGAACTTCCTCACGAACGAGCTTTACGATACGGTAACCCAATTGCAGAGAGTTTGTGGCCAACCTTGCCGGGAAACCCGGCGGGGCCGTTCCACCGCTGGCGAATGTACAGACAAACCGCGCTAAGGGGCGGAGGGAAAAAACTCCGAATGCCTTCGAGCGCCTGATGCAATTTGTACGCCGCCAACGGTTTTCCCGTCTCTGCGTGCTCATGAACCCTTATCCTGCCGGGCGCGGTCCATCCGGACCTGGCCGGCGAAATACCTTAAAAAAACCTTCTCCTGTGGACCGGATATTACCGGGGGGACACAAGAGGTGAAACTGCAAATCCGTCAGTTGACGAACCGGCGCATGCGGACATTCATCGCCGCGCCCAGCGCCAGGAACGTAAACAACACCGAAGATCCACCGTAACTCATTAACGGTAAAGGGATTCCGGTGACGGGCATAAACCCAATGACCATGCCCACGTTGACCGCAATCTGAAAGGTCAACACAGCCACTACCCCCATGATAATCAGGGAGCCGGACAGGTCAGCGGCTGTTTGAGCGTTCTGAATCAAACGCATCAATATGAAAAAGTATAGCAGCAGGACGAAGAGAGCGCCTACGAAACCGTGTTCCTCGCCATAAGCAGCAAAAATGAAGTCGGCATGGGGAATGGGCAGGAAGTCTCCCTGGGTCTGGGATCCCTTGGCCATGCCTTTGCCCCAAACGCCGCCGGAACCAACGGCAATGAGCGACTGGCGGAGCTGGTAACCGGTACCCTTGGGGTCGCTGTCGGGATTGATGAAGCTGGTGAGGCGAGCCTTTTGATAAGGCTGAAGGAACTTGCCGCTGGTCCAGACGCCGGCGACCAGTGCTGCCCCGCAAACCAATAAAATCACCGCCTGGCGGACGTTGATGCCGCCCAGAAAAAGGCCGGCGGCCAGGATGGGCGTGTAAGTGAGCGCGGTGCCCAGATCGGGTTGCTTGAGCACGAGGATCAGGGGCACACCCACAAGAAGGAAGGCCTTGAAGATGTCCAACCCGGTCAGCCGCTTCCCGCCCAGGTTGGCAAAGTAGCGGGCCACGGCCAAAATCAGGATCAGCTTGACCCATTCGGAGGGCTGGAAGTGAATGGGTCCGATTTTGATCCAGCGGCGCGCGTGCAGCACCGTGACTCCCACCAGTTTGACCGCCACCAGCGCTGCCAGACCGATGCCATAGGCCCAGGGAGCCCAGTCCAGCAGCCGGTGATAGTCGATTTTGGAAAAGAGGAACATGGCTGCCAGTCCGCCGGCGATCCAGAGGAGCTGTTTGATGTGGAAGGCGGCATACCAGTGGCTTTGCAGCGTGGAGGAGAATTTTGTGTGCAGCGTGGCCGAGTAAACCTCGAAGACGGAAATGGTACACAGCATGAGCACCATGCCCAGCAGCAGCCAGTCGAAGTCGCGAAAGCTGAGGAAGCGGCGCATCAGCGGTGCCCTTCCTTGAAGCGCAGGGGCGAGGAGAGCATCCAGACCGGCAGCAGAGGATGACTGCTGGCGAGAGACTTGGCCGGGGCGAGCGGCCCGGGATCAACCATGAAATGCCCGGCATGAAGGACGGAATCCTCGCCTGGAGCGCCGTGGCGATGGTGGCCAGCGGGCGCAGGTTCTGACCAGATGGCGCCGACTTCAACTGGTTTTTCGAGGTTGGCCTGATCGAGGATGTTATGGTCCGCGGCACGCTTCTTGTTCACGTAGGTAGTGACCATCTGGGCGGCGATGTGGGCCGAGAGCGAACCCCAGTCGCCGTGTTCCTGCAGGACGACGATCACGATCTCTGGATTGCGGCGGGGAACCATGCCAACAAACCAGGAGTTAGGAGTTTTGGCCCCGCCTTTGGTGTGTGTATCGCCGCCACCGACGACCTGGGCCGTGCCGGTTTTGCCGGCAAAGTCGATGCCTTCAATGTGGGATGCGGCAGCCGTGCCGGTGGTGGTGGCGGCGGCCATGCCGTCGGTAATGATGGTCCACGTGTCCTGGTTGAGGGGGAAGTTTTTTTCTCCGGAGCCGGGAAAGCTGTCCTGAATCGCCTGGCGGAAGTCGGCAGAGATATTCTGGTCCGGCATCACCACGTGGGGGCGTACAAAATGACCGCCGGAAGCGATGCCGCCCACGGCGCGCGCCAGTTGCAGCGGCGTCACCTGCGTCTCACCCTGGCCAATGCCGACGGAAATCGTGTTGCCGGGGTAATACCGCTGGTGGAAGTTCTTCATCTCCCACTGCGTCGAGGGCATGACTCCGGCCATCTCGTTGGGCAGGTCGATGCCGGTCTTCGAGCCGAGGCCGAAGGCGGTGGCGTATTTCGCGATGGTGTCGATGCCCAGTTTTTGAGCCAGCGTGTAGAAAAAGGTGTCGCAGGAGAGAGGAATGGCCTGTTCGATATTAAGCACGCCGTGGTGACGGTCGCAGTGGAAGAAGCGGCCGTAGAAGGTGCCCCCGCCCACGCAATTGACGTGCATATCCTGGGCCACGCCCTCCTGAAGTCCGGCAGCGGACATGATGATTTTGAAGGTTGAGCCGGGAGCGAGCTGATCCTGAATGGCCTTGTTCATCAGCGGATGGTTGGGGTTGGTGATGAGCTTGTCCCAGTCGGCGTGGTTGATGCGGACCGCGAAGGCGTTGGGGTCGTAACTGGGGTGGGAGACCATGGCCAGAATCTCGCCGTTGCGGGGGTCCATTGCTATGACCGCGCCGTTGGCGTCGCCTAACGCCAGCTCCGCCGTGCGCTGCAGGTCGATGTCGATGGTCAGCTTGAGATCCTGCCCGGGTTTGGCGTGCTGAGTTCTGAGGTAGCCCACCTCGCGGCCATGGCTGTCCACGATGACATCGCGGGAGCCGTCTTCGCCCCTCAGTAACTGGTCGTAGGCCTGCTCGACGCCGGCTTTGCCCACAATGTCTCCGGGTGAGTAGGCCGCATAGCGCGTGTCGTTGAGCATCTCTTCGCTGACCTCACCCACGTAGCCGATGAGGTGGGCGGCAAAACCGTCGCGGGGATAAAGCCGCCGCTCCACGTCGATGGTCTCCAGCTCCGGCAGCTCGTTGCGATGCGCCTCGATGAAAGCCTGCTCGTCGGCGGAGATGTCCTGCTTGATGGGGATAGGCTCGTAGATCGGTCGAGCGCGATAGCGGTGCAGCGTGGCGCGCAACTGCTCCAGATCCAGATTCAAGCCGCGAGCGATCAGGGGCAGGTCGGCGTCCACGCTGTGATTCTGTTCGCGGACCAGGAAGCAGGAGACGGAAGGGTAGTTGTCCACCATCAACCGGTTCTCCCGGTCAAAAAGCTTTCCCCGGCCGGCCATCACGGGAACCTTGCGGATGCGGTTCTGCTCGGCAAGCTGGCGGAAGTTCTCCGCTCCCAGCACTTGCAGCCGCCACAACCCGGCCGCCAGGGTCAGCATGATCAGCAAAACTCCGTACTGCACCACCGCCAGCTTGAGGGCGGGGAGTTTTTCGCCGCGAGTTGTGCCACCGGAATACATTTTGCCTGCGCCTCAGGATACAGCGGTTATAGCGGCGTTCTTGAGCTTCGTTGCCTTACGGGAGGGTTCCATGATTGGACTCTTTTCTTCATCAATTGTTATTGGGCGAGGGGTAGTGCGATTCCCTATTCCCTAGTCCTTGACCTGCGTCCGGTCGAGCAGCGGAAACAGGACCATGGCCGCCAGCGTGGATCCTACCGCTGTCATCAGTATTTCCAAGCCTCTCCACTCCAGGTCCATCCCCAGCAGAACGCGATAGACGATGACGTAAATGGCGCTGGAGAGGAGTGAAAGCAGAAAAATCATCATCAGGCGGATGGCAAAATTATCCACGTTAATACGGGCCCCGACAGAGCCTGCCAGAAAGCCGGCCACCGTCTTGGCGATGCCGTTGCCGCCGATGGCGTGCTGGGTGAGCGCATCCTCGAAGAGTCCCATCCCGGCGCCCATCATCGTCCCCTGGATGGGGTCGCGGCGGGCGAGGGCAAAATAGACGGTAATCACCAGCGGCAGGTCGAACCAGGTATAACCGTGCAGCAAGCGCGGTAGCCAGGCTTGCAGGACCAGGGCCACCAGCGAGGCCAAAGCATAGACCAGCAATGGGTAGCTGCGCATGCCCATATCGCGGCGGTGACTGGAGCCAAGGACTCTCATGGCTATGGATTCCTCCCTGGGTGGGCTGGCGGAGAGGTTTGCTCGTCCTGCGGCGACTGTGGATTGGCCCCCGGCGTAAAGCGGTCAGGGTGCACTGGGTGAAGCAGTTTGGGAGCGGCGGGCGCCGATGTCCCCGGAGGCGCAGCCTGATTCTGTCCGGGCGGGAGCGTGCCTGACGCAGGCGCATTGGGATCGGTGAGTCCCGGCAGCTTTTCGGCAATGATTTCGGATGCTTTTTGCTGATCCTTATGGGCCTGGGCGATGGACGCCGCCTCCGAGCCTTTCAGCATCTCACTGGTGGCCATGTCCTGCTGCTGCTCAGCCGAGAAGCGCGGCTCCGTAGAGGTAATCACCAGCACTTCGTCGAGCTGGTCGAGATGGGCAGCCGGCTTCACGATTATGTCGATGAACGAGTCACGGTCGGGGTCCGGCCTCACGCGCACAACCTCGCCTACGGGCAACCCGCGCGGGAAGATGAGGTCTCCGCCGGCCGTAAGCACCTTTTCTCCAGGCTGGATGCGCTGGTCGGCCAGGATGCCCACAATTTGCGGCCGACCGGCGGCGTCGCCGCGCAGGATGCCTCGAATCCGCGTGGTCTCCAGAATCACGCCCGCGCCACTGGTCTGGTCGTTAATGGCCAGCACCTGAGCGGAGTGTGGATAGACCTCGCGTATCTTGCCCACGATGCCTTCCGGGGTAATCACCGCCATGTCGCGGTCAATGCCGTCCAAGGAACCTTTGTCGATATAGAAGACCTTCGAGGAATCGTTACCGCTGGTGCCGATGGCCTGCGCGGCCAGCGTCTTGTAGATGTATCTCTGCTGAAAGTCGAGGAGCGCCTGCAACCGCTGGCCCTGTCGGGCGTCTTCCAGCAGCGATGCCTGTTCCAGACGGAGCCGGTCAATGGTCTTCTGCAAATCCTGATTCTGCTCGCGGATGTGGCGCAGGTCAATGTAGTTTTGCCACAGGCCAACAATGCCCAGCTTGGTGGCGTGGAAGATCTGTTCCGGGGGAGTGACCACGGCATCGGCCCACATTCGGATCAGCCGCACGCCCGTTGCATCCCGCGGGTCGAGCGTGTTGCGCCCGTTGTCGGTACGGCGCACCTGCACGGCCAGCCCGATGATCTGCGCCAGCAGGACTGCCAGCAGCAACAGTAGATTCCGATAACGGGTGAAGAACGAATCCATGGCAAAAGTTCAGGCAGGGGAGAGAGCTATACAGAGAGCGAGAACAATACCAGTATACTGACGGCACTTGCATCCCTTACTTTTAGCAATTAAAACGGGTGTTCATCGAACTCCCAGCATATTCAGCGCAGAAACGGGAAAGTCTGACGGCGGGGTGTCGCACGTTGCATAATGCCGAATTTGTAGTTATAATAATGTAGTGAGCGGAATCCGTTTTGAGTGGGACGAGGCGAAGAACCTCGCCAACCAGCGCAAGCACGGGGTGAGCTTTGAAGATGCTTCCGAAGTGTTTCGGGATCCGCTCTTCGTGTCGATCAAAGATCGCATTCAGGACGGGGAGCAGCGCTGGCAGACGTTTGGCAAGGTCGGCAACAGATTGCTCATGATGGTGGCGCACACCGTTCGAGAGGAAGATGCGCATGGAGCAACCATCGAGGTAATCCGCATCATCTCGGCACGATATGCATCGCGAAAGGAGCAAAAACTTTATGAGTACGAAAATCGTTAGTTATACGTTGGACACGCTGCCTCCGATGACGAAAGAGCGGATGGCCAAGCTGGAAGCGCTGGCGGCGCGACCGGACAGCGAGATCGACTTCAGCGACATTCCCGAATTGACCGACGAGCAGTGGAAGAACGCCGAACGCGGCCATTTCTATCGCCCAGTGAAGCGGCAGGTCACCGCGCGCGTGGATGCGGATGTACTGGCGTGGCTGAAGTCGCAGGGCAAGGGGTATCAATCGCGCATCAACGCGATTCTGCGGCGGGAGATGCTGACGGCGATGCGGGCGGCGGCGAAATAAGGCAGGGCATTTCTGTCTCCCAGGTCTCAGAACCGAGACCTGGGCCACCCGCCGACTGGCCCATTAGGTTCCGGGCTTCTCAGGTTTCAAAAGAATCGAGACATAGGGCACCCGGCAGCCAGGGAAAGTTTCTCATCCATGTCTTCGTCCTGATGCCCGATTATTCCGGGCGGCGAGCTACGACGACACATCCTGAGCCGCGATTCGCTGAATTCCGTTGTTGCCAAGCAAAAAAAATTGCTCGGGATTCGCGGCGAGCGTCTCAGCTACATTGTAAAGTTTATAATCATTGGAGATTCTCACTTTGTTTTGATCGCTTAAGTATTCGTTTGACACACAGAGGAACATCTTTTTCGATTCCGCTTCAACTTTGAACTTCTTTCCTCCGAGTTGGCATTTGCAATAAGAGATATTCGCACCATCGAATGAAGTGCGCAGCAGACTCTCGACTAGATCAACGTTCGAAGTCACTTGCTTTCCTAATTCTTCCACCTGTACACTCCTTCTCTAGAAGTGACCGATCCGCCACCCGCGACGTCGTCCTATTGATTTTCAATTGGTGGAAGCCCAAGCTCGATACGAAATTCCCTGAACAGAACTTGAGCTCGATCCATGTTCTTCTGGTTAATGGCTTGTTGTGCCTGATCCGACTCTAGATCTGCCCTCTCTGCGGCTTGCTGCTTTTCGCACTTCTCCCTCAAGACCTGGGCCCTAGTGGATGTCAGTTCCTTCACACCGAGCCCGATCATCTGCCTACAGGCAGAATTCTTATCCAAATCCTGTGTCGCAAAGTTGTTCATTCTCTGCGCATCGAGCAGCAGCTGTTTGCGAACCGTGTCGTGGAGTTGTACTGAAGTCGCTATCTTCCCGAATACCTCCGCGTCGCGCTCCGTCCGAACTTGAAGGCGGCCCCGGCGGAGGTATGCGTGAAGGTCGGCGTCTGATGCTGTTGGATCTGCCACTGCAATTAACGTCCTTCTGAGATCGCCGGAGAGGTGTCTCTGATGAAGGCGCCACACTCCGTAGGTCACGCCAGATAGCAAGAGAATCAACAGGAATATGACGAGCAGGAACTTCATCTTCATAGAGTTCACTCCAATGTGAACACCCAGTTATAGAAGTCTGGTGGCCAAGGCCCGGAGTCTCGGACCCGGGAAACCACAAATCTTCTGCGAGCGGCTGGCTCTACCGCAGGTGGCTCAGTCGATCTTGATTTTGCGCAGGAGGCGGAAGTCGGAGAGCATTTTGCCTGTTCCCAGCACCACTGAAGCCAGCGGATCGTCGGCCACGGAAACCGGGAGGCCGGTCTCCTCGCGAATGCGCTTGTCGAGATTCTTGAGCAGCGCGCCGCCGCCGGTGAGCACGATGCCGCGGTCGCTGATGTCGGCCGAAAGCTCGGGTGGGGTGCGCTCCAGAGCCACGCGGATGGCGTTCATGATGACGGCGATACATTCGCCGAGCGATTCGCGGATCTCGCTGTCGTCGATGTTGATGGTTTTGGGAATGCCCTCGATGAGGTTGCGGCCTTTGATCTCCATGGTGAGCGGCTTGTCCAGGGGGAAGGCCGAGCCAATCTCCATTTTCACGTGCTCGGCTGTCCGCTCGCCGATGAGCAGATTGTACTTGCGCTTCAGATAGTTGGTGATGGCTTCGTCCATCTGGTTGCCGGCCATGCGCACGGAGCGCGAATAAACGATGCCGGAGAGCGAAATCACAGCAATGTCTGTTGTTCCGCCGCCGATGTCTACCACCATGTTGCCGCCCGGCTCGGTGATGGGCAGTCCGGCGCCGATGGCGGCCACCATGGCCTGCTCGACAAGATAGACTTCGCTGGCCTTGGCGCGGTAGGCGGAATCCTCGACCGCGCGTTTTTCCACCTGCGTAATCTCCGAAGGCACGCCGATGACGATGCGTGGATGCACCAGCATCTTGCGGTTGTGCGCTTTCTGGATGAAGTAGTTCAACATCTTCTCAGTGATTTTGAAGTCGGCGATGACGCCGTCCTTCATGGGTTTGATGGCCACGATGTTGCCGGGAGTGCGGCCCAGCATCTCTTTGGCATCTTTGCCCACGGCTTCCACCTCGCCGGTGTTCTTGTTGATGGCCACGATGGAGGGCTCGTTGACAACGATGCCCTTGCCGGCCGCAAAGACCAGGGTGTTGGCGGTGCCTAGATCGATGGCCAGATCGCTGGAAAACATACTGAACAGCGAACGAAAGCCGTGCGACCGCGTGGAACGCGTTGGATAACTATTAGACATGGGAAGACTGGTATTACCTCAATGTTCATTGTACGGCAGTGGGCTGAATCCGCATGGCGCCTGGCTCCAGGAGCCAAACCAGTGCCAGACCGGGAACCTGTGCGGTAAACTCATTGTCTGCGGAATCTGCAGGGCATGGTGTTCTCTTTCGGACACTAACCCCCTGGTTCCTGACCCCTTATCCTTGTTTTCGAGGCTTTCA
>CABDYB010000069.1_pt1 | contig 10427 bp, 5 predicted proteins | sample 3131861 | NCBI WGS metagenome assembly CABDYB01 (sample SAMEA5534336, study PRJEB31848) | metagenome | biome: tundra; feature: field; material: soil | place: USA | collected 2013-05 | depth 0.15 m | reverse complement strand
GGCCCCATCTACGACCGCTTCCGCAAACGGGTGATGTTTCCGATTGCCAACGAGAGCGGCCGCGTGATTGCCTTCACGGCGCGTACCATCGAAACCGGCGACAAGGCCGGCGCAAAGTACATCAACTCGCCGGAAACGCCGCTCTATTCCAAGAGTTTCGTCCTATTCAATCTCGACAAGGCCCGCAGCGCAATCCGCCAGCTTGAGTTTGCCCTCCTCGTCGAGGGCCAAATGGACTGCATCTCGGTCTTCCTGCGCGGCATTCAGAACGTAATCGCCACCAGCGGCACAGCATTTACCGAGCAGCAGGTGGCGATTCTCAAGCGCCACACCTCGCAGGTGGTGGTCAACTTCGATCCCGACGCCGCCGGCTCAAACGCCGCCGAAAAGTCCATCGCCCTGCTCACCGAGGAAGGCTTCACCATCAAGATCGTCACCCTCGACGGTGGGCTTGACCCCGACCGTTACATTCGTGAGCGGGGCGTGGAAGCCTACACCGCGGCGATCCGCGGCGCACAGCGGCAGGCCGATTACCTCATCGAGCGAGCGCGGACTGCGTTTCCCGGCGCCAGCCCAGAGCAAAAGCAGAAGGCCATGAACTTTCTGCTGCCCCACATTCGCCGTATGCCGGAGAAGCTCGCCCGCGACCAGTTTGCCGCCGACGCCGCGCAAAAACTGGGCATCGACTCGGCGATCATGCGTGAGGAACTGCGCCAAGCTGCGCTCCGTCGCCGCGACCACATCGACGCGCGGGCCATATCACTCACCGAAGTCGAGAGAGTGCTCCTGCGGGCACTGGCCATTGACAATCCTGACTTCGCGCGGTCGAGGCAACTGGCAGCCGAGGCCCTTGCCCAGCAACCAACGTGGTTTGAGCACCTTGGAGCCGTCGCGGCCCTGCAGGCGCTCGCCGGTCGTGAGGCCCGTGACCCCATGGATGTGGTGGAGGACGAGGCGCAACGAGCCTTGCTGGCCGAAACGCTGCTGGCTGAAACCAAACCGCCCGAGGAGAGCGAGGTGCATAGCGCCATTCAGGAGATTCACGAGCGGGCCATTGTGCGCCGCCAGCGCGATCTGCGAGCGCTGATTGCCGAAGCTGAGCGCCGCGGCGACCATGCCGAGCTGGCCCTGTTGACCCAGCAGAAGCTCGACCTGGACCGCGCGCTCCGCCAGTTGCATAATCCCGCGCAATAACTGCTTTCCGTCCTCGCGCAACGCCTTAAATCCTGCATCAAATTGATGCCTTACCGCGTCAAACTAGAGAGAAGCTGGAGCGGGGAATGAGCAGAATTGCTCATCCCGGCTGCCAGGTTGACCAAAAAAGCTCCTCGACGTTGCCCCGATTTTGCCTTGGAATAAGCAGGTAAGACGTGGTAATCTATTGATCTCTGTGCAGATGCGCGCCCCTTTGCCCCAACCATGAGCCACGGCTCGCGGGCGACCCAGGTGAAACCTGAAGCGCTTGTCATCCTGTTCCGAGCAAACCCTTGAATCCGCATCTTTTATGCGGGTACCGCAGGTTCGTGTCTATACGCGCTGATTGTTTGGGAATTTAATCAGGATATCTTTCCCTGCGCGCCCTGGACCATACTGAATCGGAACCCGCGCACCGGCACGCAACACGGTGATGAATCTGCATTGCGCGTAGCATTCCCAGGGAAACAGCATCCTGGAGCTACACAGCTAAGTCGACGCAACCAACAGGGAGCGTCGACCTTTTACGAAATTGAGCAGAGCCCAGTATCCCTGGGAATGCCGTAGAGAGTTGGAATTTTTTGGCAAGCGACGACAAATTCGACCACGAACATATTCCCGTGCCCGAACACGAGCACGATGTCGACACCATTATCGAAGTCGGCAAGGAAAAGGGCTATTTGACCTACGGCGACGTGAACGAGATGCTGCCCGAAGAGATGGCCACTTCGCCCGAGGATCTGGACGACCTGATTACCACCATCGGCACCCAGGGCATCGATCTGCTGGACGGCCCCAAGTTCCACGGCGACAAGGAATTCGAGCATGCAGAGGGCGACGACGTCGAACTGGACCTGACGCCGGGGACGCTGGAAAAGACCAATGACCCGGTGCGCATGTACCTGCGCGAGATGGGCACCGTGCCGCTGCTGACGCGCGAGGGCGAGGTAGAGATCGCCAAGCGCATCGAACGCGGCCAGATGCGCGTGCTCAAGGCCATCTCCCGTTCCCCCATCGTGATTCGCGAAGTCATGGCGCTGGGTGAGGACCTCAAGCGCGGCGTGCGCAACATCAAAGAGGTGGTCATCTTCGACGACGAGGAGCTCACCGAAGAGATCGTGCTGGCGCGCGTCAAAGCCACCGTAGCCCGCATCGACGCACTGGCCAAACACCAGAAGAAAATTACCACGTTGGAGGAGAAGCAAGCCGCCTCCGCCAAGGCCAAAGCCTCTGCCGCGCGCCATGCCCGCTGGACGATCGCGCGAGAAAAAGTGCTGGTTTCGCGCATCGTCCGCGAGTTCAAGTACACCCCCATGGAGCGCAAGCGCCTGCTGGACAAGGTCAACAAGACCGTGGACACCATGCGCACCCTCGAGCGGCAGATTCGCTCGCTGGAGCAGAAGCACGAGTCCAGCCGCAGCGACGAGCTCAAAAAGGAGTACCGGCGTCAGCAGAAAAATTGCAAGGCCGACCTGGAAAAAATCGAGGTAGACGCGGGCGTCCTCATCGTCGAGTTGAAGCGCACCCAGCGCGAGATGATCCAGGGCGACATGGACGCCGACCAGGCCAAGCGCGAGCTGATCGAAGCCAATCTGCGCCTGGTTGTCTCCATCGCCAAAAAGTACACCAACCGCGGCCTCCAGTTTCTCGACCTCATTCAGGAGGGCAACATCGGCCTCATGAAGGCCGTCGACAAATTCGAATATCGCCGCGGCTACAAGTTCTCCACCTACGCCACGTGGTGGATTCGCCAGGCCATCACCCGCGCCATCGCCGATCAGGCCCGCACCATTCGAATCCCGGTGCACATGATCGAGACCATCAACAAGCTCATCCGCACTTCGCGTCAATTAGTTCAGGAGCTCGGACGTGAGCCTAGCAGCGAAGAGATCGCCAAGCGCATGGACATCCCCGTCGCCAAAGTCCGCAAGGTGCTCAAGATCGCGCAGGAACCCATCTCGCTCGAAACTCCCATCGGCGAAGAAGAAGACTCCCACCTCGGCGACTTCATCGAAGACCGTCAGGCCGTCTCGCCCTCCGAAGCGGTCATCAGCGTCAACCTCAAGGAGTACACCTCGCAAGTCCTGCGCACGCTCACCCCGCGCGAGGAGCGCGTCATCAAAATGCGCTTCGGCCTGGAAGACGGCTCCGAGCACACGTTAGAAGAGGTAGGCCAGAGCTTCCAGGTAACTCGCGAGCGCATCCGCCAAATCGAAGCCAAGGCCCTCCGCAAGCTCCGCCACCCCTCCCGCTCGCGCAAGCTGAAAGCCTTCGTCGAAGGCGTCAAAGAAATGTAACTTGGCAATAATTCAGCCGCAAAGAGCCGCAACCTTGGAAGGGGTTGCGGCTCTTATTCTGTTTTTTTCTTTCAGGAGATCAGGTTCGCTTCCATCCATTCCCCGGCGCAACTGCGTTACTCTTGCCCAAAGTGTCGCCAGACCGATATTCTTGGGTCGCTTTCGTCTTCCCTTGAGAAGACGCACTGGAAACGAGGTTGCCGATGTCGAGGATGACTTGTTGCAGATTTGTGGTTTTGGCGCTGGTCTTTTCAGGAGCGATTAGGCTAGCTGGGCAAGCGGCTCCCGATACTCGCCCCGCGCCAACGCCGGAACAACTGACCATGCGCGCCGCCGCCGAGCAGGACCATCAGCGTCTGATGGACCTGCTGGTCATCAAGGAGTTGCGGCCCGGCGCCAGCCACGACCTCAAATCGCCTAACCCGACAAACTACGATGAGTCGAAGGCCAACATCTATCCCAACCTGCCCGATCCGCTGCTGCTCAAGAACGGCAAGCGCGTGACCTCGGCCAGGTTCTGGTGGACGAAGCGCCGCCCGGAGATCGTCGAGGACTTCGACCGCGAGATCCTGGGCCGCGTTCCCGCCAACACGCCCAAAGTGACCTGGGAGGTAGTCAGCACAACGCAAGAGAAGGTCGGCGACGTGCCGGTTGTGACCAAGCAGTTGGCGGGCCACGTGGACAACTCGGCCTATCCCAAGATTGCAGTGACGATTGAGCTGACGCTCACCACGCCGGCCAATGCATCTGGCCCGGTTCCGGTCATCATGGAGCTGGGTTTCAGCCGCGAATTCATGGCGGCCATCGCCAGAAGCATTCCGGAGATGATGCCCGGAGGGCCGGGCAACCCGGGACCAACCTGGCAGCAGCAGGTGCTGGCCCGTGGCTGGGGCTACGCGATCCTGACTCCCACCAGCGTTCAGGTCGACAACGGCGCTGGATTGCGGGAGGGCATCATCGGCCTGATGAACAAAGGCCAGCCGCGCAAGCTGGACGACTGGGGCACCCTGCGCGCATGGGCCTGGGGCGCCAGCCGCGCGCTGGACTACTTCGAAACCGACAAAGCCGTAGATGCCAAGCAGGTCGGACTTGAGGGACATTCAAGGTTCGGCAAGACGGCTCTCGTCGCCATGGCCTATGATCCGCGTTTCGCCATCGCCTTCATCAGCTCCTCGGGCACCGGCGGCGCCAAGCTCTACCGGCACGTCTTCGGCGAACAGTTGGAAAACCTGGCTGCCTCCGGCGAGTACCACTGGATGGCGGGCAACTTCCTCAAGTACGCCGGGCCGCTGAACACCGGCGATCTGCCCGTGGATGCCCACGAACTGATCGCCCTGTGCGCGCCGCGTCCGGTCTTCATCAGTGGTGGTGCGCTGAAAGGGGATGGCTGGGCCGATTCCAGGGGAATGTTCCTGGCCGCCGCCGCCGCCGGGCCGGTCTACCGGCTGCTGGGAAAGAAGGATCTGGGTACAACGACGCTTCCGCCCATCGAAACCCCTTTGGTCTCCGGCGAAGTGGCCTTCCGCCAGCACTCTGGCGGCCACACTCCGGGACCGAACTGGCCCATATTCCTGGACTTTGCCAGCCGCTATCTGCACAAACAATAAAGTGCGGAAGAATTGAACATCTCAGAGTGAGGATCATCTGCGCGGCGGGGAACCATTGCGCCGCCGGATGCGTATCCTGTGACGAGAACAAGGAGAACCAGCCATGAGCAGCCAACCGTATCCCAATGCGCAAGCGATCTTTTACCAGCAATATGCGGCAGTGCGCCGCGATGAGGTGGTGGGCATTGTGTTGGCGCTGTTTCTGGGCGGGTTCGGCATTCACCATTTTTATCTGCGGCGAACGGGCCTGGGAATTCTTTATCTTTGCTTCAGTTGGACGCCGTTCCCGTGGGTACTTGGCTTTATCGAGTGCTTCTTCATGCCTGGCCGGGTGCGGGAGTTCAACGCCATCCAGGCGGCGGGGATTGCGGCCATGCTGGGAATCGCAATGCCAGGATGGGGCCAGCCGTGGAACGTGACCATCAATGTGCCGCCAGCGCCGCAATCGGGCATACTGGTGGCTTGCGGGCGCTGCGGGCAAACCAACCCGCAGGGCGCGCGGTTCTGCTCCGGTTGCGGGGCTGCGCTCTGAGAGTCCGATTCGCAGGGTTTTGAACGGCGCGCTCGCTTACTCCACTTCCAGCACCAGGCACTTCAGGTACTCGGTCTCCGGCAGATTCAGCACCACAGGATGATCGAGAGCGGCTCCCCGCCGTTCCAGCAGCCGCACACGCCGGTGGGCATCGGCGGCGGCAGCGGTTACGCTGGCCTCCAAATCGGCCCATCCCACATGATGCGAGCAGGAGCAGGTCACCAGCAAGCCGCCGGGGCGCAGCATCTTAAGCGCTCTCAAGTTCAGTTCCTTGTAGCCACGCAGCGCGCCTTCGACAGCCCGCAGACTCTTGGCGAAGGCCGGCGGATCGAGCACGATGGCGTCGAATTTCTCGCCCGCGTCCGACCAGTCGCGCAGAACCTGAAAGGCGTCGCCCTCTACCCATTCCACCTGCGCGGTGAGCCGCGAGCGGTTGGCAACTAAGTTTCGCTCCGCCACTTCCAGCGAGGCGCGGGAGGCGTCAATTCCCGTCACCTGAGCGCAGACCTCGGCCAGATGCAGGGCAAAACCGCCCTGGTAGCAGCACACATCCAGCGCCCGTCCGCCCCCATCGCGATTGCCCAGGCCCAGCCGTCTTGCCCACTCGGCGGCGGCGGCGTAGTTGGCCCGCTGGTCGAGAAAGGCTCCGGTCTTCTGCCCGGAGTTGGCGTCGTAGTGGAAGAGCAGGCCATTCAGCCGGAACTCGGTGCTGAGGGCGGCGGCGCCAGCGGCATAAAGAGGTTCAGAACTCGGCGCTGCCAACCCTTCCAGTTCGCGCACTCTCGGGTCAGGCCGCTCCAGAATTGCCGCCGGAGACAGTTCTTCGCGCAGCACACGCACGCAACTCTCGCGCACGGCAACGGAGTCCAGCCCCTTGGCCAGCAATTGCAGAATCACCAACTCGCCATACTTGTCCGCCACCAGGCCGGGCAGTTCGTCTGCCTCGCTGAAGCACAAGCGACAGGCGTCGTTTTGCTTGTCGAGCAGCGGCTTGCGCCGCCGAATCGCCGCATGCAGGCGGGTTTCCAGCAATTCCAGCCATTGCGCCTCACTGATCGCCTCTCGCGAAACCAGCCGCAGGGCAATCTGCGAGGTGGGGCTGTAAAGCGCCGTGCCCAAAAGCAATCCGCGGCTGTCGGCCACAGGCAGCAGAGCGGGAGGGTCGCCCGCGGGCAGAGCCACAGACTCGATGTCGGAGGCGTAGACCCATAAGTGGCCCGCACGCAGCCGGTCGGCGGCGCGGCGGTTGATCCTGGCTCCGGAGACTTGTGGCGTAGAAACGGGTTTTTCGCGTCCTCGTACCGGAGTTGCCGCTGGCTGTGCGGCTTTGGGCGCCTTACTGGTCGGGGCAGGTCGGTTGGTGCGCGTCTTGGTCATGGGCTTCCTTCGTCGGGTTCATCTTCCCTCATCGTAACAAGAATCGAATCCAATAGTTGCATCGTAATGAGCAGCAACCTGGCTTCCTTTCCTACATTGCGAACGCCAGCGACCTATAATGAAGCATGGCGACTGTCCGGCAGCCCATAACGGCGGAGGTTCCCGGCGCGCCCCCGGTTCCCAAGGGGAAGGCGCTACCCGTCGCACGCGCCATCGACCCGCAAATCATCGACCGGCGCTTTGAGGCGCTGCTCAAGAAGGCCCACGCCAACCGTCCCAGCGAAGACATTAATCTCATCCGCAAGGCTTGGGAGTTCTGCGTCCGGCACCATGAAGGGCAGACGCGGGCTTCCGGCGAGCCCTACATCATCCATCCGCTCGAGGTAGCCGAGGTGCTGGCGGAGATGAAGATGGACGCAACCTCCATCGCCGCGGGCCTGCTGCACGATTCGGTTGAAGACACACCTGCCACCAACGAAGAAATTGAGGCCAGTTTCGGCGAGCAGGTAGCCCACATCGTCGAAGGCGTCACCAATATCGACAAAATTGAGTTCGCCAATCGCGAAGACCGCCAGGCAGAAAACGTGCGCAAGATGCTGCTGGCCATGGTTTCAGACGTGCGCGTGGTGCTCATCAAGCTGGCGGACCGGCTGCACAACATGCGTACCCTGGAGCACTTGAGGCCGGAGCGCCAGGAGTCCATCGCCCGCGAGACCCTGGATATTTACGCGCCACTTGCGCATCGTTTGGGCATGGGCAAGGTGCGCGGCGAGCTGGAGGACCTGGCCTTCCGCTACACCGACCCGGTCAGCTACGAACAGGTCGCGGAGGCCGTTGAATCCCGCCGCACCGAGGGCGAACAGTTCTTGCGCGGCGTGGAAGACACGCTGAACGAGCAACTGCGGGAAAACAACATTCCGGCCAGGGTCGAATGGCGCATCAAGCGCATCTACTCCATCTATCAGAAGCAGCAGCGCTCCAAAGTCTCCTTTGACCAGGTCTATGACCTGCTGGCAGTCCGCGTCATCACGCAGGATGTAGCCGCTTGCTACGCCGTCTTCGGCCTCATTCATACTCTATGGCGCCCGGTGCCCGGCCGCATCAAGGACTTTATCGCCATGCCACGCGCCAACCGTTATCAGTCGCTGCACACCACGGTGATGAGCCCCACCGGCCACCAGTTCGAAGTGCAGATTCGCACCGAGGAGATGCATCGCATCGCCGAGGAAGGCATTGCCGCCCACTGGAAGTACAAGGCTGGCGGAGGCGTGGTCACGGCACGCGACGAGGAGCGGTTGAACTGGATCAGGCAACTGGTCGACTGGCAAAAGGAGATGACCGACCCCAACGAGTTTCTCTCCAGCCTGAAGATGGACCTGTATCCCGACGAGGTGTACACCTTTACGCCCAAGGGGAAGGTCGTGGTGATCCCGGCCGACGGCACGCCCGTCGACTTTGCCTATACCGTTCACACCGAGGTAGGCCACACCTGCGTTGGCGCCAAGGTCAACGGGCGCATGGCGCAGTTGCGCACCAAGCTGCGCACCGGCGACATCGTCGAGATTGTCACCCAGAAGGACCACAAGCCGAGCCGCGACTGGCTTACTTTTGTGAAAAGTCCCCGCGCCCGAAACAAGATCAAGCACTGGCTCAACGAAGATCATCGGCGGCGGGCCGTCGAAATCGGCCGCAAGCTGCTGGAGCGCGAGGCGCGCAAATTCAAGGTGCCGCAGAACCAGATCAGCGATCAGGACCTGGGCCGCATCGCCAACGAATACGGCGTGGCCACGGCCGCCGATCTGCTGGCCGCCCTGGGCCTGGGCAAGCACTCTGCTCGCCATTTGCTCAACAAGCTGGCTCCCGGCTCAACCACCTTGCCGGAGGCTGAACCCGCGCCGGAGATCAAGCCCGGCACTGCGGCAGCCATGTCCGACGCGGTGCGCAAGTTGCACCTGACCGGCTCGGATTCGCTCCAGGTTGAAGGCCAGAACGATCTTCTGGTTTATCGTGCGCGTTGCTGCAACCCCATTCGCGGCGAAGAGATCGTCGGCTACGTCACTCGCGGCAAGGGCGTGGCCGTCCATGCGCGCGGTTGTCCCAACGTGCAGAACCTGCTCTACGAGAGCGACCGCCGCATCAATGTCGAATGGTCCCGCGTGGGCGGCAAGGACTCCGGCCGACCGCAGCGCTACCCGGTCAAGATCACCGTCTCCTGCGACGACCGCATGGGCATGTTGAAGGAGTTGATCGCCATCATCTCCGACGACAACTCCAACATCAGCGGCATCGAAATGCGCAAGGACGAGAACGGCGAAGCCGTCGTCGAACTGATTGCCGAAGCCGAAGACCTGGGCCACCTCAACCGCATGGTCCTCGGCCTGCGCCGCGTCCCCGGCGTACACGCCGTGCAGAGAACGCAAAAGCTGTAAGGTGGTGGCCGGCGCAAGGCCAACCAGCTCATATAGTCACTGCATCCGCAAACTGCACTCTCATTCCAAACAAGTTACCTCCCTCCAATCCGACGTAACCATAGGCCTGAATTGCTCAGACTTCCACTTATTGGAAATGGGATGCTGAAATGTGCGAGTCATGGAGCGCTTTGCGGCGGAAGGCCAGTCTGTCCCCGCCCACTTGCAACCATGATGTGGCTTATCTATAGCCGGACCGCATGAGGTAGGAGGACGTTCCGATGACAGCAATAAAGAAGAGGCCCTTTGACACCACCGTTTTTTTGGAGACTGAAGGACCGGGACGAAGCATCCTCCACAACACGGCAAAAGAGGCTTTCTATTCCCAGGGAGGCCCCGCCGACTCTGTGTTTTATCTCCAGAATGGCCGGGCAAAGCTCACGGTCGTCTCCCAAAGGGGTAAAGAGGCCACGGTAACAATGCTTGCGGCCGGGGACTTTTTTGGCGAGGAATCGATGGCGGCTGCGGGAGCGGTACGCACGGCTACGGCCATGGCCGTATCCGTTTGTCATGCGCTCAAGATCGAGAGAGGCAAAATGCTCAATGTCCTGCATGAGGAACATACGTTCTCCGACTTTTTCATGCAGTTCATCCTGGCTCGCGGCATCCGAACCCAGGCGGACCTCGTCGATCAGCTTTTCAACTCCAGCGAAAGGCGCCTGGCGCGAACACTCTTGTTGATGGCGGAATATGGCGGATCGGGCGAGCCGGAGACCCTGATCCCGCCGGTAACCCAGGAGACTCTTGCCGAGATGATCGGCACCACGCGCTCCCGCGTCAGCTTCTTCATGAACCGCTTTAGAAAGCTCGGCTATATCGAATACAACGGGCGCATTCGGGTTCACACGTCGCTGCTCAACATGGTTCTGCACGATTCACTGCCGGAGGAGAACGCAACCAGGCCAGTATTGCTCGATCCCCCGCCCAGTCCAGCACGAACCGCCAAACGGGC
>CABDYB010000068.1_pt1 | contig 10438 bp, 9 predicted proteins | sample 3131861 | NCBI WGS metagenome assembly CABDYB01 (sample SAMEA5534336, study PRJEB31848) | metagenome | biome: tundra; feature: field; material: soil | place: USA | collected 2013-05 | depth 0.15 m | reverse complement strand
CCCGTCATCATCAGTAGCACCCCAGTCGCGCGCAGAATCATCCGATCCCTGTGCCCGATATGCGGGCGAGACTCCAGCAATCCTCCCGCCAGCAGCGCATTCACGGCTACCAGCACAAAACTGATGCCGTAGACGCCGGTCCACGGCGCAAGCTGGTTGACCAGCGCGTTATCTACCTGCGAGTAGCCCAACTGATCCCAGGGGACGGAGGTGATGCGCGCGGCGGCCAGCTCCAGCGCGGCCCAGAGAACCGGCGCGAAGGCCAGCGCCAGTCGCGTGCTGCCCGTTGCCCGGCGCACCAGCACCACACCCAGGCCAAAGAGGCCAAAGTAGGTTCCCAGCACCAGGCTGTAGCCGATGAGCAGTAAGGTTGGCGCGCCCAGCGGCATATCGCCGTAGTGGAGCATGGTGTCGCGGACCCAGTAGCAGTTGCCCATATACCACAGCACGCCGCAGAGATAGCCGAGCAGAAAGCTGCGGCGCAGGGGACGCCGTACCTCCGGACAGGAAGGCGACGGGCACGCTGGCGACAAAATCGCCCACAGCAGCGGAACCAATCCAAACCACGCAAAGACCGTCCGCCACACGGGCAAAGGGCCGGCCAGCGGAAAGGGCAACTCCAGCAGGCCGGCGGAGAGAATCGCTGCGGCCCACAACTTCCAGGCGCCCTGCTTTCTGATTTCGCTCTGCATACAGGGCCGAGTTTATCGCATCGGGCGCAGGTCGAGACAAAGTTTCAGATGTTCCTGGGCAAAACTCAGGCGTGCTATGGACAACTCTATAGAAGCTCTTGAAGAGGGCTACGCCGCGTGAAGATGCAGCAGAGCCCGGCACCGCTCAATGAAGCTCGGCACTTCAGGGCACTCGAAATACACCTGGCGATTGAGCGCCATGAGCAACTTTACGGCCTCCAACTGCTCGTTCTTTGCGGAAAACTCAAGGCCCTGATGCACAAACTCGTCGGTGAGGTATTCGATGGCGTGAGCGAGGATTTCCAGCGCGCGGCCGGCCTGCGGCGTGATGTTGCGGCGGCGGTTGGGGCGCACACGAGCAGTGGGAACGGCCTGCGCGGATGCTGGGATCGAGAAACCGGTAGTTGTGGTAGCAGCCATGCTTTTATCCTCACCCTGTTCTTCAGCACCAATGGATAACTTTTTAGATGACGAACGTACCGTTCCCACGATCGGATAATGAATTATTTCGTGCCCATTTCGGGAATTGAAGTGATGCCGATCACATGAGCGCGTTCACACGTCACAAATCTACCTCTGAATTAAAAATTGGAATGTGCAATGAAGCTATTCCGAATCCCGGCATACAACGGCCATGCCCTGGAACTCATAGCCTGGCCGCAACTTGCCCAGCAAGATCGATAGATTCAAAGCCAGCGTCTCATAAACCCAGATAATTATCTGCAAAAGGCTGCTGGTGGAACGTGGGAGAGCCGAATTGCCTCATCGTGCCCATGCGCAGGTTCGAGCCATCTTTGCAAATTTCTGCCCCGCCTTGACGGAACGAGGCTGAAAACCTAATCTCAAACCAGCATCCCGTTGCTTCGCAGCAGTTTTCAGCTTCGGTGAGCCGGGTGCAATTTTCTGGACTGGGCGGCGATGATCCCCTACCACTGGCAATATCTACCGCTATTTCTGCAAATACTTGCAGCGTTTGGACTTGGACTGCTCATGGTGGTCGCCTCCTGGTTCGTCGGGCGGCATCGCAATACGCCGGTCAAGCTGGCCCCCTACGAATGCGGGATTGTGGCCACGGGCGATGCTCGCGGACGCTTCAGCGTGCGCTTCTACATGGTGGCTATGCTCTTCATTCTGTTCGACGTGGAAGCGGTTTTCATGATGCCCTGGGCGGTGGTCTATCGCAAACTTCCGGCGCTTACCGGATGCGGCAAGTTCTTCGGTTTCTGGGAGATGGTGGTCTATCTGGGCTTTGTGGCTGTAGGGCTCTACTACATTGTGCGCAAGGGCATTCTGAACTGGAGCCAGGACAAGGCGGACCTGTAGCATGAGCCAAAACACACTCATCGGTAAGACGACCGTGCTGGCCGGGCTCCCCGAGCATCCCGCGGTGAAGGCCATTCTTGCCTGGAACTCCGAGGCTCTGACGGACGCCAAGTTTGACCGAGGCGAGCTGACGCTGACCATTGCCGCCGGGCAGATTCGCGCTGCGGCGGCCACGGTGCAGGCCGCAGGCTACAACTTCTTTGAGGATGTGACCGCGGTGGACTGGTTCCCTTCCACCCCGCGCTTCCAGTTGAGCTATCACATCGTTTCGCACTCCTATAAGGAGCGCATTCGGCTGCGGGTGATGGTGGACGGCGAGGCGCCGGCAGTTGAATCGATCACTTCCGTCTGGCCCTCGGCTAATTTTTACGAGCGCGAGGTCTTCGATCTCTTCGGCATACGCTTCGAGGAGCATCCCGACCTGCGCCGTATTATGATGCCCGACGAATGGCAGGGCCACCCGCTGCGCAAGGACTATCCGGTGGAGGGGTACCGCTGATGAATTCAGATAGGAATTCGGCCACACCCAGCCAAATTGGAACACCGATTTTGGAAACTCCGACGGCCACGGGCTCTCATGATCAGCACATGATCCTGAACATGGGGCCACAGCACCCCGCCATGCACGGAGTTCTGCGCCTGGTGGTGGAGATCGACGGCGAAATCGTTGTGCGCCTCCAGCCGGAGATCGGCTACCTGCACACCGGCATCGAAAAGACCTGCGAGGCCAAGTTCTATCACCAGATTGTTCCGCTCACCGACCGGCTGGACTACCTCAGCCCCATGGCCAACAACCTCTGCTATTGCCTGGCTGTCGAGAAGCTGTTGGGGCTGGAGATTCCCGAGAAGGCGCAGTGGCTGCGTGTGCTGCTGGCCGAGTTGACCCGCCTGAACTCGCACCTCATCTGGCTGGGCACGCATGCCATGGACATTGGCGCGCTGACCGTCTTTCTTTACACCTTCCGCGAGCGCGAGGAGATTCTGCGCATCTTCGAGGGTTTGTCCGGCCAGCGGATGATGACCAGCTACATCCGCATCGGCGGCCTGGCGATGGAGCCGCCGCTGGACTTTTTCGACCGGGTGCAGGGTTTCATCAAGACTTTTCCGGAGAAGATCGATGAATACTCGAACCTGCTCACCGGCAATCCGATCTTCCGCAATCGGCTGAAGGGCGTGGGCATCCTTTCAGCCGTTGACGCCATCGCGCTGGGCGTGACCGGGCCGAATATGCGCGGCTCCGGAGTTGATTTTGATCTGCGCCGCGATATGCCCTACTCCGGCTATGAAAAATTTCAGTTCAAGGTACCCATTGCGACCGAAGGCGACTGTTGGGCGCGGTATCTTATCCGGCTCATCGAAATGCGCGAGAGCGTAAAGATGATTCAGCAGGCGCTGGACGGGATGCCCGAGGGGCTTATCAAAGCCGACGCGCCGAAGATTGTGCTGCCCGACCGGGAGAAGATGAAGACGCAGATGGAGGCGCTCATCCATCACTTCAAAATCGTGACGGAGGGATTTGCGGTTCCGGCCGGCGAAGTCTACCAGGGCATTGAATCGCCGCGCGGGCAGATGGGCTACTACATCGTCTCCGACGGCACGGCCAAGCCTTACCGCGTCCACTTCCGCAATCCGTCGTTTGCGACGTTGCAGGCGATTGAGACCATGTGCAAGGGCCGGATGCTGGCCGACGTGATCGCCGTGGTGGGCTCTATCGACATTGTGCTGGGGGAGATCGACCGGTGAGGGTGAATTCATGAACGACTACGCAAAACTGGCGGATTTAGCAAAGCTGAGAATGATTGTAGACAGAACGGCCGTCGAAAAGCATAGGGAGCTGCGAGCGGCCCGTTGTACATTTTTTGAGGGCGTGAAAGCGCATCTTGCGGACGAGATGAACAAGGCCAATATGGAGCTGCGCAAGAAGAAGGCACCCACCTTTGATCTGCTTCATCTGCCGAACTTTGATGAGGAGATCTTTCTAACCTACGGGATAGACTCGCTATGCAGAGTGGGACTTGGGATTATGAGTGGAGGATGCCGAATCACAGCGGTCATCAGCGGTCCTCCGAATGGATACGAGATTTCGCGGAGGGAATATCTTTGCGTCCAGGAAGCGTCATGCTCGGAGGTGCTTCATCTAGTAGGAGCGGAATTGACCACCGTCGTAGCCTGTCCTGACGAAATTGCTGCAGACATCATTTCGGGTATCCTCGTTGGCAAATTTGATTGAATCTAACTTGGCTGTAACATGACCTTGGGAGTAGGTGCAATGGGCGATGAGACGATGACGGTGTTCTCTCCCAAGCTAACTGCGCGGCTCGACGCGCTGGTCCTGAAGTACCCGCTGCGCCGCTCGGCGCTGGTGCCCATGCTGCTCTATGCACAGGATGAAGTTGGCTACTTATCGGATGCGGTCATCAGCGAAGTGGCCGCTCGAATTGGCATTACCGAACTCGAAGTCCGCAACGTGGCCTCTTACTACTCCATGCTGCGCTTTAAGCCTGCGGGCAAATTCAACGTGCAGGTCTGCACCAACATCAGTTGCATGTTGCGCGGCGGCTACGAGATTTACGAGCGGTTTCAGAAAGAGTTGGGCATCGAGCACAAGGGCGTCACGGTGGACGGGATGTTTTCGCTCGAAGAGGTAGAGTGCATCGGAGCCTGCTCATGGGCGCCGGCCATTCAGGTCAACTACGACTTTCACGACAATCTAACGCCTGACCAGGTGCCCGCGATTCTGGCCAGCTATAGTCAGGCCAATGCGAAGGCCGCTTTGCCTGGGCTTGTCTCCCATCCCGATGAAGTCAAGATTGTCTCCAAACGCTTCGGCCAGGGCGCGGCGAAGATCGACAAATACATCGAACTCGGCGGCTATGAGTCCGCGAAGAAGTGTCTTGCGCAGGGCCCGGACTGGATCATCGACGAGATGAAGGCCTCGAACCTCCGCGGGCGTGGCGGCGCGGGCTTTCCTGCGGGCATGAAGTGGTCGTTCGTGCCCAAGCAGTCGGACAAGCCGAAATACGTTCTGGTCAACGGCGACGAGAGCGAGCCGGGAACCTGCAAGGATCACCTGATCTTCCTGCACGATCCGCACGCGGTCATCGAAGGCGCCATCATCGCGGGACTGGCCATCGGCGCGAAGCTGGGCTTCATCTATCTGCGCGGTGAATACCGCTATCTTCTGGAAATCATGGAAAAGGCCGTGGCAGACGCCTACGCCAAGGGCTTTTTAGGCAAGAACATCTTCGGCAGCGGCACGGAGTTTCAGATCATCACGCAGACCGGCGCGGGCGCGTATGAAGTGGGTGAGGAGTCGGCGCTGATGGAGTCGCTGGAAGGCAAGCGGGGCGTGCCGCGCATCAAGCCGCCCTTCCCCGCCGTCGTCGGCCTCTACGGCGGGCCTACGGTCATCAATAACGCCGAGACCATCGCCACCGTGCCGCATGTGATCGAAATGGGTGGCGCGTCCTTTGCGACCGTCGGCACGCCGCGCAACGGCGGGACGAGATTGTTTTCAATCAGCGGCCACGTGGAGCGGCCCGGCGTTTACGAACTGCCCATGGGCTACAACCTCAAAAAGATGATCTACGAGGTCGCGGGCGGCGTGAGGGGCGGGCGCGGATTGAAAGCCGTCATTCCCGGCGGGTCTTCTACGCCGGTTTTGCTGCCCGATGAAATTGACATCGGCATGGACTTCGACCAGGTGGGCAAGGCCGGCTCCATGCTCGGCTCGGCGGGCGTGGTGGTCATCGACGACCAGACTTGCATCGTCGAGTTTGCGCTCAGGACCATCAGTTTTTATCAGCATGAAAGCTGCGGCTGGTGCATTCCATGCCGCGAAGGAACGGACTGGCTCAAAAAATCGCTGACTCGCTTCCATGCCGGATTCGGCGAAGCCAAAGACATCGACAACATTCAGTACATCGCGGAGAATATGCTGGGCCGGACCTTCTGCCCACTGGGCGATGCAGCGGCCATGCCGATGCTGGGATGCGTGAAGAAGTTCCGCAAGGAGTTCGAGGACCACCTGAACGGCAAGCCCTGCCCGTTCGCAAAGCACGTGGATTTGGCTGTGGTGTAGGGGCGCGGGAGACGAATGGCAGACGTAACCTTCATTGTCGATGGAAAGAAGTTGACGGCACCCGCGGGGACGCTGCTGATTGACGCGTGCCGCAAGGCGGGCATCGAGATTCCAGCCTTCTGCTATTACCCCGGTCTCAGCCTGCAGGCCGCCTGCCGCATGTGCGTGGTGCGCCAGGAGAAGGTGCCCAAGCTGCAAACTGCCTGCACCACCACCGTCGCCGAGGGACAGGTCTTCGTCACCGAGTCGGAAGAGATTGCCCAGGCACGCAAGGCGACCATCGAGCTGCTGCTCGGCAATCATCCGCTCGATTGCCCGGTCTGCGACAAGGGTGGCGAGTGCGAGTTGCAGGACATGACCTTTAAATACGGCGCGGGCGAGAGCCTCTTCGACGAGGCTAAAAATCATAGAGAGGAACAGCAATGGTCGCCCGCCGTCTACTATGACCGGCCGCGCTGCATTCTCTGTTACCGCTGCATCCGCGTCTGTGGCGAGGGCATGGACGTATGGGCGCTGGGCGTGCAGAATCGCGGCGTCAACTCAGTCATTGCACCCAACGGCGGCGATCATCTGGACTGCGAGCAGTGCGGCATGTGCATCGACATCTGCCCAGTGGGCGCGCTGACCAGCGGCTCGTATCGCTACAAGACCCGTCCGTGGGAGATGAACCACGTGGCGACGGTCTGCACGCATTGCTCCGACGGTTGCAAGGTGACGCTGGGTGTGAGGCAAACACAAGATGGCTCGGAGATTGTCCGCGCCAGCAATCGTGACATGAGCGGCATCAACGGCGACTTTCTCTGCGCCAAGGGCCGATTTGGATTTGATTTTGTCGAGAGTCCCGAGCGGCTGACCAAGCCGCTGATTCGCAACTGCGAGGGCAAGCTGGTCGAGGCCACCTGGGCAGATGCGCTGGGCCTGGCCGCGCGCAAGTTGAAGGAGATTCGCGACAGCAAGGGCGGAGCGACCATTGGCGTCATCGGCTCCAACCGCACCACCAACGAAGAAAATTACCTGCTGCAGAAGTTTGCGCGAACCGTTCTCAACACCAACAACATCGACCACGAACGGACCGCGGATTATGCAGCTTTTGCACGCGCTCTTTCCGGGCACAACGGCAAGGCCGCCAGTCTGCGCGAGACGGCTACGGCTCCGGCGATTCTGCTTATCGGCGGCAATCCAACCGAAGAGCATCCACTTCTGGCCTGGAATCTGCGCACCAATGTACGTCTTAATCGCGCACGGCTATACATCGCCAACACCAAAGCCATCAAACTGGAGCGCATGTCCTATGCGACGCTGCGGCTGCCCGTTGACGGCTACCCTGCTCTCGCCGCTTACCTCGGCGGAAGCAACACTATTCTCAAAGACGCAGCCTTCCGCGAGGCAGTGCTGGCTGAGGAGTCGCTGCTGGTTGTCTTCGGCTCCGAGTACAGCGGCTCTCAAATTGCGGAACTGGTCGCCTGGGGACTGAAGCTTGGGAACGTGCGCTTTGCCTTCCTCGGCGGCTACGCCAACTCGCGCGGCGCGGCGGATATGGGGTTGTTGCCGGATCTGTTGCCCGGCTACGTGCCGGTCGCGACCCCCGGCGCCTTTGCAGAATATCCAGGCCTGCCTGCGACTCCCGGCAAGACGCTGGCGGAGATGATGTCGTCAGCCGGCAAAGGTGAACTAGGCGCATTGCTCGTTGTCGGCGCCGACCCTGCCGCAAAGCTCGAGGCCACGCCGGAAGCCTTGGAGAAGACCTTCGTCATCGTCGCGGATATCTTCCTTACCGAGACGGCGGCACTGGCCGATGTGGTGTTGCCGGCCGCCAGTCTCTACGAAAAATCAGGCACGGTGACCAACACCTTCGGCGATGTGCAACTGGTGCGCAAGGCCGCCGACCGCGCCGGAGTGAAGCCGGAGTTTGAAATTCTTGTGCGGCTCGCCGGGGCGATGGGCGTGGATGTGAAGACTCTTGTTCCTTTCGGCAAGGGCAGCGTCACAGCCGATCTCGGCCAATCGCGCGGTGCGCAGGCCGGCGAGGCCGACAGACATGCTGTGTGGCTGGCTGCTAACAATCTGGAGCCGAAGCTGAGTCCCTTCGATCCGCTTGCGGTGCTGGACGAAATTGCGCGGCTGGTTCCCAGCTACGCAGTGGATCGCGTGAATCTATTGAGCGGCAACGATGTGCAAACCGAGCCGAGCCTGGCGCCGGCTTCGGCATCCGCTGAGCGGGGCCAGGTCACGCCCGTCCACGATGGTTTGTTTACCTCTGGAACGCTCTCGCTGCACAGCGCGGCGCTCCAGGAACTCGCGCGGCATCAGGCGGCACAGTTAGTAAAGATTCGGACGAAGTAAGTTTTTTTGAGCAGGAAAAGAAGAGGCTGAAGACCAGTGACGATTTTGTGGTTTGTTCTGTGGAGCGTGCTCAAGGTAGCCGTGGTGACGGTGGTGATGCTGCTGGGCGTCGCCTACACCGTTCTGCTGGAGCGTAAGCTCGTGGGGCGCATCCAGAACCGCTATGGTCCCTGTCGCGTGGGGCCGTTCGGCCTGCTGCAGCCGCTGGTAGACGGGGCAAAGTCGTTTATGAAAGAGGACATCATCCCCGCCGGCGTCTACCGGCCGCTCTATCTGCTCGCTCCCATCATCGCGCTGGGCTGCGCGCTGATCCTGATTGGCGTCGTTCCCTTCGGCGATCCGCGCGTCGAATTGCACGATTTCGCTCAGTACTGCGGTCCGTGGATTGCATCCTTTGTGCCGCGCGGGCTGTACCTGTTCCAGATTTCCGATGTTAACGTCGGCCTGCTGGTGATTCTGGGCGTCACCTCCATTGGCGTCTACGGCATTGCGCTGGCCGGCTGGTCGTCCAACAACAAGTATTCGCTGCTGGGAGCGCTGCGCTCCTCGGCGCAGTTGGTCAGCTACGAGCTAGCTCTGGGACTCTCGCTGGTCGGCGTGGTGCTGCGCGCCGGAACTTTGAACCTGCGCCTGATTGTGGAACAGCAAGGGACCAACGGTATTCTGAGCTGGAATCTCTTTGGCGGAATGCAGTTCGTGGCCTTTTTCATCTACTTGATGGCCGCTTACGCGGAGACCAACCGCTCGCCCTTCGACCTGCCCGAGGCGGAGAGCGAGTTGACCGGCGGCTATCACACTGAGTACAGCTCCATGAAGTTCGCCATGTTTTTCATGGCCGAATATGGCAACATGATCAACGTGGGCTGCGTGGCCACCCTGCTGTTTCTGGGTGGCTGGACAAACCCCTTCGGCAACCTTTTCGGAACCTCGCACAACATTTTTATCCAGGCAGTGCTGCCCCTCTTCTGGTTTGTGCTCAAGGTTTTTTCTTTCCTCTTTTTGTATGTCTGGGTGCGGGGAACGCAACCGCGCTTCCGCTATGACCAGTTGATGAACTTCGGATGGCGCTGGCTGATGCCGCTGGCCATTCTGAACATTGTGGCGACAAGCCTTTGGCTGGCTTATCGCTGAACCTTAATCGGGGAGAAATTCCCGGAGCGTGCGATGCACCTGATTCTGTTTCTCGTCTTTGCCGGACTCTGCCTTGCTGGAGCGATTAACCTCCTCCTTCAGAGCCATCCCATCAACAGCGCTCTTTCGCTGATTGTGGTGATGACCTCGCTGGCTGTGCTGTACCTGCTGCTGGGCGCGGAGTTTCTGGCCGCGGCGCAGGTCATCGTATACGGCGGCGCCATCATGGTGCTGTTCACCTTTGTCGTCATGCTGCTCAATGCCGGGCGCGAGGAACGCACTCTGGGCAGCCGCGCGGCTCGGGCCATTGGCTTTCCCGCGGTTGTGGCCATCCTGGCCGTGATTGCCACCGTAATTCTGCACGCACAGGGATTGGGCGTGGCCCGGCTGAGCGATGGAATTACCACCACCGAGGAATTGAGCGCCGTGCTCTTCACCAAACTATTGCTGCCCTTCGAAGTCACCTCGGTGCTGATTCTTATCGCTATTCTGGGCGCGGTGGCGCTGGCTCGGCACGGCAGCGGAGATCAAGTAGAAAGGACGGGCGAAGAATGAGTTCCCTTTTCTCGCAGGAAGTTCCGCTCTCCTGGTACTTGCTCTTGAGCGCCACGTTGTTTTCGCTGGGCGTGGTCGGCTTTCTTATCAAGCGCAACCTGATTACCGTCTTCATGTCCATTGAGCTGATGCTCAACGGCGTCAATCTTTCCTTTGTCACCTTCGCCCACCAGTGGCACGCGATGAAGGGGCAGATCTTCGTCTTCTTTGTGATGATGGTGGCCGCGGCGGAAGCTGCCGTGGGATTGGCCATCATCATTGCCGTCTTCCGCGCGCGCGCAACCCTGGCCGTCGACCGCATCGACCGGATGAA
>CABDYB010000061.1_pt1 | contig 10596 bp, 6 predicted proteins | sample 3131861 | NCBI WGS metagenome assembly CABDYB01 (sample SAMEA5534336, study PRJEB31848) | metagenome | biome: tundra; feature: field; material: soil | place: USA | collected 2013-05 | depth 0.15 m | reverse complement strand
TGGGCGGGCACGCCGGACGGGCTCAACCGGATTCGCGGGGGCTCTGTTGCTTCATTCACCTCCGCCGACGGCCTGCCCGACGACTTCATCCGCTCCCTGTTAGTGGACGCCGATGGGTCGCTGTGGATCGGGACGCGGCGCGGGCTTTCGCACTGGACGGGCGGTCCCACTGGCACGCGCTCAGCCACGCACATGGAAATCTATACGCAGGCGAGCGGGCTGGGCAGCGATCTGGTGGGCGCGATGGCGAGGGACTCCCGCGGCGACCTTTGGGTGGCCACGTTTGCCGGGCTGTCGCGGCTGCACGGCGGCAAGATCGAAAATTACACGACCGCTAACGGGCTCTCCAGCAACGTGGCCACGGCTCTCTTGCCCCGCAGCGATGGGACGCTGCTGATCGGCACGCAGGACCACGGGTGGGACATGTGGAATGGGCGGAGTTTCACTGCCGAAACGCACGACAGCCAGAATCCGACTAATCTCGACCAGACCACCATTCACGCCATTCTGGACGACAAGGCCGGCCATCTGTGGTTCGCCACCGGCAGCGGAATCGCTCGCTGCGATTGCGCTGAATCGGCCAATGGAATGCAGGAAGTTGGCTGCTCGCATTGGATGGAGTTCAGCGCCGCCGATGGGCTGCGCAGCCGCGAGACGGCCACCAACAGCCACCCTTCGGCCTGGCGCACCCGCGACGGACGATTGTGGTTTGCCACGCCCAAAGGGCTGGTGGAGGTGGACCCGGCGCACTTCCCGGTGAACGCTGTACCGCCGACGGTCGAACTGGAGCGCTTTGCCGTGGACGATGTGCCTCAACCGCTGCTTGGGCCGGCGAATTTCGTACGCATTCCTGCCGGTCATGAACATTTACAGTTCGACTACGCGGGATTGAGCTTTACCGCGCCACAAAAGGTGCGCTACCGCTATAAGCTGGAGGGCTTCGACCGCGATTGGACCGAGGCCGGCGCACGCCGCTCTGCTTACTACACCAACATTCCACCAGGCCGCTACACCTTCCGCGTGCAGGCGGCCAACAACGACGGCCTGTGGAACACCGGGGGCGCGGCGCTTACTTTTGTGCTGCGGCCTCACTTCTACCAGACAGCCTGGTTTTATGCCTTGTTGCTGGCGGCCGTGGCGGGCCTCGTGGTGCTGATTCTGAGGCTGCGGCTCCGGCAGGCGGAGCGCGAGTTCCGCGCCGTGCTGGGAGAGCGCAACCGCATCGCGCGCGAGATTCACGACACGCTGGCCCAAGGCTACGTGGGCATCTCGGTGCAGTTGGAGGTGCTCTCCGAGCTTCTGCGCATGAGCAATACAAAAGCCGCCGAAAAGCATCTGGATTTGACCCGCGGCTACGTTCGCGAGGGGCTGGCCGACGCGCGGCAGTCGATCTGGGCGCTGCGCTCGCAGGACTCGGGCGAGACCACGCTGCCTGTCCGCCTGCGCCGCATGGTGGAAGCCGAAGGCGGTCACGGATTGGAGGCCAAATTCAGCATCTTTGGCGCCTACCGGCCCATGACTCCAGGCACGGAGCAGGAATTTCTGCGCGTGGCCCAGGAAGCCATCCATAATGTGAAGAAGCACGCCGGGGCGAAACAACTGCTTGTCCAGTTGGAGTACGGGCCGGGCGAGATTACTCTCGAAGTGCGGGACGATGGGCGCGGCTTTTCTGTGGATGAGAAACCGGAGTTCCCGCCTGGCCACTATGGAATGACCGGGATGCGCGAACGCGCGGCGGCCATCGGCGGCACGCTTGAGGTGAGCAGCGAGCCAGGGGCTGGAACCACGGTCCGGCTGCGGGCGGCGGCGCCGAGAGAGTCGCGAAGCAGTTAGGGTTCCTGCTTTCCCGGGCTCAAAGGCGAAGGGCATTCGACACTTATGGGAGACGCGAGAGATAGCGAAGGAGCAGCAGTGACTAAGGAATCGATTCGCGTGCTGGTCGTCGAAGACCACCACGTCGTGCGCCAGGGACTGGTTGCCCTGCTGAATGTGGTGGATGGCCTGGAAGTGGTGGGCGAGGCCGCGGACGGCGTCGAGGCCATTGCGCAGTTTCGCAAACACCAGCCAGCCATCACGCTCATCGATCTGCGGCTACCGCGGCTGAGCGGCGTCGAGGTCATCGAGCGCATCCGCATGGAGACGCCGCAGGCGCGTTTCATCGTGCTCACCACCTACGACGGCGACGAGGACATCTATCGCGCCCTGCAGGCCGGCGCAAAGGCTTATCTCCTGAAGGGTATGACTTCAGAAGAATTGATTGAGACGATTCGGATGGTTCATGTGGGCAAGTCGTATATTCCGCCGGAGATCGCCCAGAAGCTGGCCGAGCGGATGGGCACCGAGGAACTGACCCCGCGCGAGTTCGACGTGCTGGAGCAGATTGTGCGCGGCAAGAGCAACAAGGAGATCGCAACCGAATTGACTATCTCAGAGGCCACGGTGAAGACCCACATCAACAGTCTGCTGGGCAAGCTGGGCGTGACCGACCGCACGCAGGCCGCCACGGCCGCTATCCAGCGCGGGATTGTTCCACTCGAATCCCTCAGAAAGCCAAATCTATGACCAAAAAATTGACGAATAGATTCATTCTTTTCGGAGTTTTTCTATTGCTTTTGTCTCCGCCAGCGCGGGCTCAGAAGACGGCATGGCGGCAGGCTACCGATGCGGAACTGGCGTCGCTGCTACCGGCGCGAGTGCCGGTGGAAAGGGAACACATCGAAACCGAGATGCGCACCGCCTCCGGCATCGTCAACAGCCACGGCCACTTCATCGCCGGAGTGGTGCTGCTTACCGCCGGGTACTCCGCGGAAGGCAAGTATTCGCACTATCTGATTGTGCAAGCGCCGGTGCGCATCGGTGGAGTCGCGCTCAAGCCCGGAGAGTATGTTTTTGGATGGACGCGGGCGCAGACAGGGGACGCGCTGAGCGTGCATTTCCACGAGGCGGCCTCCGGCGCGCTGGTGGGCACTACGGACGCGCATCGCATTGCGGGGTCGAGCCGCGTGGAGAGCCTGCACATCTGGCCTCCCGCCGACAAGGCGTTGATTCAGATTGGGCGGTTCGGCATTTCCTACGAGTTGGGCGAGAAGTAGAGATCAATCCTGTCCGCGCGGCTCGCCGGTCGGCAGAAAGGCAACTCCAGAGATCAGGTCCCCCGAAGCCAGCACGTCCCTCAGTAGCTCTGGATTGGCCCCGCTGCGGACCTCAGCCGCTTCCAGCAGGCCGAGCGCCGCCGCCGGAGTGGTTTCGGGGGGCAGGCGGAAAATCCACGGAATGTTCGTCGAGGTCAGCTTCTTGTCGCTGCTCAGGGCAACCACCGGCACAAAAGCCTTGAGCGCCAGTTGCTCGGCCAGGTGAGCGGCGTTGCGATCCAGCGCCACAATCGCCAGCGCGTGCTCTTCCATCAGCGCGTGGACCAGTTGAGTTGAAGCCACGCCCCAATTCTGATCGCTGGCTACCGGCTCGAGCTTCCACTCGCGGCCCTTCGACGCGGCGGACGCCAACTCCGTCCGCATCTCCGGCGACTGCGCAATCTCAGCCGCCTTCGGCCCGAAGAGCACCACGCGTACCGGCCCCGCCGGCACGTCGCTGCGATGCGGCCCGGCATAATCCACGCCATCCTCACCCACGCGCGCATACGGCGCTTGCGGTGCGGAGGTCACAGCTTGCGGGGCAGGAGGCTGCTGCGGGGGAACCTGCTTTTCTGGCGGCGGCTGTTTTTCCATGGTGGCAACGCGGTAGGTAATCGCGCCATTATGCACCGTGCCCAGGTACATGGGCGCGACATTCTTCTGGTTGGGATCGAAGATCATGTGCCCGGTGACGCCGTCATATTCTTCGATGTCGGCCAGCGCATCGTGAATGCGCGCGCGATTCAGCCCGGCCTTGCAGATCGAATCCATCAGCGCGTTCATCGCGTCATAGGCCAGCGAGGCAAACTGCTCCGGCTTCTCGTGGAAGCGGGCCTCGAAGCGGCGATTGAAGTCCAGCCATTTTGGATCTTTACGTGTGGGATTGTAAGGAAACACGGCTTCGAATCCCTCGGCAGCGTCTCCTGCTTCGGCCAGCAGCGTAGGTCCCAGCGTGCGATAAGCGCCGAAGACGCGCTGCTTCATCCCCAGTGAGCGCATCTCCTTCAAAATCTCCGCGGCCTGCGCCTCATCGGCCCACAAAACAATAGCATCGGCCCGCGAGGAGCGAATCACATTCAACTGCTTGGTAAAGTCCGTATCGCCGGGCATGTATTTCTGCTCGATTACAATCGGGTGACCGAGCCGCCGCGATGCATCGCGGAGTTTGATGACCCCGAAGCGTCCATAGCGGCTATTCACCCTGAGAATAGCCACGCGCTTCAAGCCGAGCTCGGTGAAGATGCGGCGCGCCAGCGTGAGGCACTGCACCCGGTCGTCCTGCAGGTCAATGAAGTACCACGGAATGTAAGTCTCTGGAATCGTTGGATCGGTCGAGGCCGAGTTGACGATGGGAATCTCCGCGCGCAAAGCGACGCGCAGCATGATGTGTGTGGACTCGGAACTGATGGAGCCGAAGATCGCCCAATCCTGGTCGTCGTAAACCATCTTTACGGCTTCATTGGAGGGCGAACCCCAGATGGTCGGGTCCGTGGGCCGGTCCTCGCCATAAACGGCATTGGCCTGCCAGTTGTCGTAGTCGTTGTGCAGCATCAGACGGAAGGGCTTGCCCCCGTAGCCGCCGTGGGCGTTGGCCTCTTCCACGGCCAACTGCGCGCCGTGCAGCATACGCAGCCCGAAGACCAACTCCGGATTGTGCTCGATAGGCCCGAAGAAACCGATGCGCACCTCGCTCAGGTTCTTCGGCTCGGGAATATCCCGCGCCGCTCCGGAGTAAATGTTGGGATGGGTGTAGTTGAGGTCGTATGGCGCCGCAAACTTAACGTATGGACTCAAGTCGGCAGGTTCGCCGGCATAAGGCGCAACCACGCGATCCTTCGGCGGTCCCGGAGGATGCGCGCCGCACGCGCACGTGCCCTTGCCCGTGACCGTAACCGGACTCGCGTTCTGGTCGGCGGCCTGCGCCGTTTCCTGCTTCGAGTATGAACTCGAATCCTGCGCGACAGCCGTTGTCTGTTCAACGGCGTCCGGCAGCGCAAGCGGCGCCTGCCCCACCGCACGTGGCGCGCAGGCCGCGGCCAGCGCGCAGATCGCGACCAACAACCATCCCTTGCGCATGAGAACTACTCCTTGTCTGCCGCTGTCCTATCCGTGCGGAACATGGCGATGGCCTCGATTTCGATCAGCAGTTCAGGCCGGCAGAGATGCGCCTGAATGCCAGTAGAGGCGGGCAGCGGATCCAGCCCCTGCTCCTTGAAGAACGCCGTGCGCCCCGCATTGAAGACGTCGTAGTCGCGATCGATGTCCCGGAGGTAGCAACTGGTGCGAACGATGTCGTGCCAGGTGCAGCCTTCGGCCTCCAGCAGGCCGGTGATGTTGTCGAAGGTGCGCCGCAACTGGGCCGGGAAGTCGCCGATGTGGACGCTCACGCCGTGTTCGTCGATCGATGCCGTCCCCGAGATGAGCAGGATGGCGACGCTGCCGATGTCGATCCTCATGCCGCGCGAGAACGAACTCGGCTTGGCGTAGGCGTAAGCCTCGTTGAGAACGCCGTGATTGGTGATGGCGCGCTTTTCGATGGGCGCGTGCGCGATAGTCTCCAGAATTTCCGCAAATGCATTCATGATTGTGTCTCTCCTTATGCTCTTATTGTTTTTGATGAATTCCGTGGCTCAAACCCTTGGCGGTTGCAACCCAGATGTCGTCGCCCTGGAAGTCGATGCCGAGAACATAGTTGTGGGCCGGCGCGGTGGCGACCGCGACTGGCGTTACCTTGCCTTGCGCGTCGCGCACCGTCATCTCCGGCTTGCCGTCTTTGAGCGAGGGGCGATAGACGGCCCAGTTGACGCCGTCATAGTAAGCCAGCCCCTTATCGGTGCAGAACCAGGCGCGATTGGCGTCCACGCCCTTGAGAGAATTGATGAAGTTCGAGGGAAGTCCGCTGTCTTTCGTCAAAAAGTTGTGCCAGTAGCGGCCATCGTAGCGGCTGCCGCCGAAATATGTGGCGGCCCACAGGATGTTATCCACATAACTGACCGAGGTGACAATCTCGTGGATCAGACCCTGGTCCTTGAAGAGCACAATCTCGTTTTCGCCGTCGGGGTCCTCGTACTTATCCCAGCGTCCGGTCTTCTGCGTGTATTCCAGAAGCCCGCTGCCCCACACAGCAAAATAAACCTTGTCCGGCGCGGCGGAAACCCCGTAGACCCAGATCTCGATCATGGGCGTGTTGCGCTCGTTGTAGAGCATCCACTGGCCGGTGCGCGTGTTCAGCTTGCAGCCGCCGGCGGCCGTGGCCACCCACACGTTCTCGCCTTCCACGCTGACTCCGTAGACCACATCGTTGCTCAGCCCCGAGTTCAACTGTGTGTAGCTGTCGATGCGCCCGCCCGAGATGCGGCTCAATCCGCCCATCGTTCCGGCCCACACGTCGCCCGTGCGGCTATCCAGAGCCAGTGAAAGCACGGCGCGATGCGCCAGGCCATCCTTGGTGGTATACGTCTTCCACTTGCCGTTCTCATAGAGCCCCAGCCCGTTTTCCGTGCCCGCCCAGATGCGCTCTCCATCCACCAGCACGGAAAACACGTGATTGTCAGGCAGGCCGTTGGCGGTGGTGAAGTTCTCAAAGCGAAAGCGCGGCAGCACCTGCGGTGCGGCAGACGCCGCTTGCGAGGCATGAGATTTATGCGCACCGCGCGCTGGCGGTTGCGCAGCAAAAAGGACAGGCGCGATGGCCGCCAGCAGCGCGCAAATCGAGAGCGTCTTGAATGTAAACTTTTTCATCGCGTCCTCAAGTATTCGATCAGGTCGTTGAGTTCGTCCTTGGTCAAATCGTTGGTGCGCCCGTGCTTGTCGTCGGGGTTGTAGACTGTCCAGATCTCTTCCAGCGTGCGCGCCGAGCCGTCGTGCAGGTAAGGTGCGGTGAGTGCAATTTCGGTCAACGGCGCCGACTTCAGCAAGCTGCCATTGTCGTTGGGCTTATGCGTTCCCACGTCGAACAACTTCTGGTTGGTGCCCATGGGGCCGCTGTGGCAATAGGAGCAGCGGTTGCTCTCCGGAATCGGTTTGCCGAACTTGTCTGTGCCGCGCGTGAACAACGCCAGTCCGCGCTCCTGCGCCGGCGTCATCTCGCGCCCCGGCAGCTTCCAGCGGTTGGGCCTGGTAGGCAGATTGCGAAGGTAGATCGCCAGGTCGGCAAGCGTAAGGTCGTCATACTGTTCCGAGCGCCAGAAATACTTTTCCGTGCGCGGGCCGCACTCCGTCGGAATGTTGGGATTGCCGCCGTTCCACTTGTATGGCTCTGTGTCCTTGAGGCCTTCGAGCATCTTGTTGTCCACAATGTTGCGGCCAAAGCCGTCGGGTTCCAGGTTCCATGTGATGCCGTCGAAGGTGGAATCGATATGGCAGTTGGCGCAGCCGATCTGCCCTTGAAATCCGTAGCGGGAGGTGTAGAAAGTCTGCTCGCCGTGGCGAATCGCGGAGACGGTCTTCGGCCCGGCGAGGGCAATCGTCGCGGCCACGCGATTGGTGCGCGTATCGATCACGCTGATGGTGTCTTCCAGGCGATTGGCCACGAACAGCTTGCTGCCGTTGCGGTTCAGCGTCAACCCGCGCGGATCGTGCCCCACGGGTATGTGGGCAATCACGTAGTTGGCACTGGCGGCAAGGTCGTAGGCAAAGGAGCCGGATGCGGGGCGTGGCCGTGCGTGGATGAAATGCAAGAGCCGCGGCACATCGATTACGGTGACCAACTCGGAGCCTTCGCAGGTGACGTAGATGCGCGACTTGTCCGGCGCAATCGCTACGCCAAAGGGCCGCGACGCGTAACGCTCCAGCTCGTCCAGCGGAATCTCAACCGGCTGGCCCACATCCGCACCGAAGAGCGTGAGCGTATCGACGAAGTAGCCGCCGTGCTCCAGATGCGCTATCGGCACAAGATTCTTGGGGTGATATTCGGCCACCACACCCAGCCGTCCGTCGGATGAGAACGCTAAATGAAAAACGCCGGCGATGCTGTGTAGCGGGATGCGATCCACAACCACCGCACGCGCCGTGTCGATCACCGTGATCTCCGACTCCGGCGCCGTGCGGTTGTCCTGTCCGACTCGATCGTCCACGTCGGTCCGCACCTGAGGCGGATTCGGGTAAACATGCGTGGCGTATAACCTGCTGCTGTCGGGCGAAAGCGTAAGATAGCTTGCGCCGCGCCCGGCCAGCAGCCGTTTTTCTTCCTCGCCGGTCTGGGCATTCAGCACGGCCACATCGTTGGAGATGCGATTGGCCACGAAGAGCCGCTTGCCCGCGCTGTCTTCTACCACGCTCGACGGCTCTGCGCCCACCGGCCACGTAGCCGTAACGGCCAGCGTTCGCGTGTCGATCACCGAAAGCGTGTCGTCCCAGGTGTTGGTCACAAACAGCCGCCCGCCGTCAGGCGAGAGCGAAAACCCGCGCGGCACGCGGCCCACGGCGATGTTCTTGATCACCGCGAAGCTGGCCGCATCCAGCACTCGAACCTCTTCGCTCTGTTGGCAGAGCACGTAAAGCCGCGCGCCATCGGGTGAGAGCAGAACCTCCAGCGGTGAAGCGTAGTCCACGGCATCGGAGGCGTGCGCTTGCGGGGGCGGCAGTTCCCCGGATACCGGCATCCTCCAAGTTACCGGTGGCGCCACATCGGAGGTGGAGACGAATGGCTTGATACTAAGTCGGCCGCGATGGCAGGTGCCGCAGGTCATCGGATTACCGGAACTGTTGATCTTGGCCAAGTAATCATTGTTGATCCTCTCGGTCATCGAATACATGGCGCGAGCCACCGCCTTCATCGGTTTGGAATCGTCGGAAAAGTTGAGACGCGGCCGGCCGTTGGGGCCGATATTGTTGGGATTCTCAGTGTGGCAGGAGTTGCACTGGGTGCCCAGCGAAGCTACCCACTGTTCCATGATGTTGTGGACCTGCTGCCCAGTAAGGTTCTTGGGCAGCACGTTCAGGTTTGTAGGCGCGGGAAAGGTGCTGTTCTCAGGCGCCGGAGCCGTGTATTGTGAGGCCTGTGGAGACTGCGCAGAACCGGCGAAGATGAAGGCAACCGCAAGCAACGGCACGGCCAGCGCCGTCAGCCCCGTGCCCATCGCGGTTTGTATGCGCCGATTCACTTCGGCTTCCTTCCTCCCGGCTCCTGCACGGTGAGCACACGGTCCACGCTCAGTTTCTCCAGCGTCTGCTCGATCCCGCTGGGCCAGTGAATGATCAGCTTATCCACCGTCGTTGCCGCGCCCAGGCCGAAGTGCAGGCGCTCATCGTTCTGCGAGAGATAGCCGGAGCCGGCCACGCGCTCCGCGGTCTGCCGCTTGCCCGCCGCAAAGACTTCCACCCGCGCACCGATACCGTCGCGGTTGCTTCCCGTTCTATTCCTCTGTGTCCTGGCACCCACCAGTTTGATCGCAATCCAGTGGCCCGTATCGGTCGATACATTGTGCAGCAGCGTTCCCTTGCCGCCCAGGTTCACCACAAACGCATCCATTTTGCCGTTGTTTTCGTAGTCCGCAAAACAGGCGCCGCGCGCTGTGGTGCGTTCGCTCAGTACATCTCCAGCCTCGCGCGAAACATCGGCGAACTTCCCCTGCCCAAGTCCGCGAAACAGCGTGTGCTCCTGCGGAATTAAATGAATCAGCCCGCCGTGGAAGATTAGAATGTCGAGTTGCCCGCTGTTGTCGAAGTCGTAAACGCCCGTGCCCCAGCTTACGTATTGCGCGTTGGCCTGCGAGACACCGTTGGAGGCGCCTATGTCCTCAAAGCTCATTTTGCCGGTGTTATGCAGCAAGCGATTGTAGTGGCCATCGGAGACCCACAGGTCAAGCACTCCGCGGCCCTCGAAGTCCGCAAAGACCGGGCCCATCGACGAAGTAGACTCGCCATTCTGCCCGTAGGCCGTGCCCGTCTCGTTGGCAATCTCCTCGAAGGTTCCATCGTGCTTGTTATGAAACAGAAAATTCTCGGTCCGGTCATTGGCAACGTAAATGTCGTCCCAGCCGTCGTTATCGAAGTCCGCCGCGGTCACGCCCATGGTGCGCCCCACGTATGCGCCGATGCCCGACTTTTCGGTAACATCCGTGAAGGTTCCGTCGCAGTTGTTGTGATACAGCTTGTTGGTTTCGCCCTCGTAATCCAGCGGCCCCGGATAATTGTCTGCTGCGTAGTAGGCGCGATACTTGGGATCAAACTTGACGTAGCGGCCCACAAAGAGATCAACGCAGCCATCCTTGTCGTAATCGAGCCACGTCGAGCTGATCGTCCAGCCGTCTACTGGAATCATAGCCTTGGTCTTACTGGTCACGTCGGTGAAGTGGCCGTTGCCATCGTTGTGATATAGAACCATCTTTCCGTAACCGGTGACCAGCAGATCGACAAAGCCGTCGTTGTCATAGTCGGCCGCCGTCACGGCCATTCCGTACAGTTCCGGATCAAGGCCGGATTTCTCCGTCACGTCGGTAAAGGTGCCGTTGCCGTTGTTGCG
>CABDYB010000058.1_pt1 | contig 10655 bp, 9 predicted proteins | sample 3131861 | NCBI WGS metagenome assembly CABDYB01 (sample SAMEA5534336, study PRJEB31848) | metagenome | biome: tundra; feature: field; material: soil | place: USA | collected 2013-05 | depth 0.15 m | reverse complement strand
AAGTCGCTGGTGAGCGAGTTGGCCACGGGAAAGTATCACCAGGCCTCCGTAGGCAGTTGCTCGACGCAGGGCCAGAAGAGTACGTTCACCGCCTATCGCATCGCCGTGCTGCTCTACTGATTCCCGCTTAACCTGCGTCTTTCCAGCGAAGTAGCGACTTTGACAAAAGCCATTCCCGCCGCTGTTGCCGCCTCAATGCCCATCTCTGTGTCTTCAAAAACCAGGCAATCGGCCGGCGCCACGCCCAGCCGTTCGGCGGCCAGTAGGTATCCATCCGGGGCCGGTTTGCCGTGCTTGTAGTCTTCCGCGGAGACGATGGTGTCGAACTTATCCAGCAGTCCGAGCACGCTGAGCGAGCCAACCACCGAGTCGCGCGTGCTGCCTGAAACCACGGCGAAGGGAATCCGGCCATGCTCTGCCTCAATGTGCTCCAGCACCTCCGGGATCACATGGAGCTGTGGAATCTGTGCCAGATAGAGGCCTTCCTTGCGCGTGGCAAGCTCCTCGATGGGCATCTTTAGGCCATTAATCTCGTTCAGGTCGGCGATAATCTTCCGCACCGGCTTGCCGCCCCAGGAGTAGAACACTTCTTCCGGATATTCGCAGTTCCAATCCGCCAGCACCGCCCTCCAGGCGTTGTAGTGCAGTGGCATCGAATCTGCGATGGTGCCGTCGCAGTCAAACAGGTAGGCTCGAAAATTGCCCGCAGGCAGTTGAAGTTTCATGCGGCGCAACCGCCTTCTCCGGGCTTGGTCGGCTCCATCCGGAGAGCGTTGTTGAAGCGGTTGAAGTAGTTGAACAGGCCGATGGCGCAAAGCAACTCAACAATTTCTCCCTCCGAGTAGAAGCCGCGCAACTCGGCAAACTGCTCGTCTGAAACTGAATTTGCATCGCGGGTAACGGTCTCTGCCAGGCGGAGGGCAGCCTTCTCTGCAAAGGTGAAATCTTCGCGCTTGGGCCAGTCTGCCAGGTGGGCTAGTTGGTCATCAGTCCAGCCCAACCCCTTGGCCAGGATGGTATGGCTGGCAAGGCAGTAGGGCGTTACGTTCACCTGGCTAGTGCGGACGATAATCAGCTCCTTCAGCTTGGTCGGAACCGTGCCGGTGGTCAGCACCGCGCCGAAATGAGCCATCATGGTCGAGAAAATCTCCGGCCGGTGGGCCATCACGCGGAACATATTGGGCACGTTGCCGCGCTGGGCAAAGGCTTTGTCGTAAAGCGCAGCCATTTCAGGGGTTACTACGCTGCGGTCCAGCCGCGAAATCCGGGACATTGGTTCTCCTCCGATTGCCCGGCTCATGGCAGGCCTTCGGTTCTTCTATGGTATCGTCTGCGCCAGCACCTGCCGCGCTCCCCCGTCAACCAAACGACCCTCCGGCGGTCCCACCCGTCCGCGGGCAGGGCCAAATCGGAAGGGGAGCCCGCTCCACCCATGATTTTTTGACGCGCCGCCCGCTCTCTGCTAACGTGGTAGTGGAGAATTCCTCTAAAGGCACTCCTCAGTAGCTCAATGGCAGAGCATTCGGCTGTTAACCGAAGGGTTGTAGGTTCGAGTCCTACCTGAGGAGCCAAAATAACTACTTATAATTAAACCACTTACGCAAAATCCCAGATTTTTGTACTGCTTTTGTACCGCCCGTATCGGATGATCCTGGGGCACACGATGCTCCAACGAAACATAGCTGAACATCCCATCCTGAACTCGCTCGTCTCCACGCATATCTGTTAGACGAGCAACACCATCGCCCCGTCGCAAGATGGTACCTATTTCAATAAGTTCCTGGAAAGCCGAAGTGAAGGCTCTCCCGGGTTGTACTAAGACCAGCCTTGCCCGCAATAAACTATTGCGATGCCCTTCTCCTGGCTGCAGCCAGTTTAGCCTCAATCAATACCTAAGGGATGACCCTCCGGGGTGTCGCGGCCGATTGTAGAGAAGTCAGGCGCTAGACCATGCCGCAAGCTAAGGCGCTACCATTAATCTACGATTGGAGACCGCGATGGAACCTTTCCGTATTCATTTATTCGTCTGCACACAGCAGAAGCCAGAAGGCATTCCCTCCTGTCCGGCCAGCGGTTCGCTCGCAGTGCTTGCTGCATTAGATCGCGAAATACAGGCACGCGGCCTCGCCGGCGATGTGCAACTCACCACCTGCGGGTGCATGGGACTGTGCGAGGAAGGTCCGGTGATGGTGGTCTACCCGGAAGGCGTCTGGTACCGGCGTGTGCAACCCTCCGATATATCTGAAATCGTCGAGCAGCATTTGTGCGATGGGAAGCCCGTCGATCGTCTCATCTGGAAAGAGGCCTCCGCGATGAAGACTATGTCGGTCGAGCATGGGGAACATTTCCGCCGCGCGATGGCTGCCCGCGAGAAAGCTGGAATTCTGCCTGACCGCCTGAATGAAATGATCCGCGGCTTCATGCCGAGTCGATGCATTCTTACGGCGCTTGAACTCGATATCTTTACCGCCGTCGGGGACGGGGCGAATGCCGAACAGATCGGGATGCGGATTCATGCGAATGCCCGCGCTGTAGGCATATTGCTCAACGCACTCGTCGCCCTAGGACTTCTCTCGAAGGCCGGCGACGACTACCGGAACACCTCCGAGACAGCCCGCTTCTTTGTTCAGGGGTCAAAAGACAGCCACCGCAATGGGCTGTTGCACACCGCCAACATATGGCATCGCTGGAGTACACTGACCGACGCGGTACGCCGCGGCACCAGAATCCCGATCGCTGGCGCGGGCGCTCCGGAATGGACAGCCAACTTCATCGCCGGCATGCAGCGCAATGCCAAGGATCGCGCACCACTTGTGGTGAAATCCCTTGGCACAGCTGGTGTTCGCCGCATCCTTGATTTGGGAGGTGGCTCTGGCGCTTACTCCATCGCATTCGCAAAGGCATCTCCAGATGTGCAGTGCGAAATTCTTGATCTTCCGGAGGTTGTATCACTCACGTCCGAATATGTCAGTAAAGCTGGCGTTTCAGCACAAGTCAGCATTCGTCCCGGAGACATGCTCCATGACAATTTCGGTTCCGGCTACGACATCATCATGCTGAACGCGATCTGCCATATGTTTTCCGAAGAGCAGAATATAGACATCTTCCGTCGAGCCCGTCAGGCACTCGCACCGAATGGACGCCTGGTCGTCCAGGACTTCATCCTCAATCCCGACAAAGCCGGGCCTCAGCACGCGGCACTGTTCTCGGTGAATATGCTCGTCGGCACCGATGCCGGTTCCACTTACAGTGAGACCGAATATTCAGGCTGGATGAAGGCCTCGGGACTCTCTGAGGTGCGACGGATCGAGCTACCTGGGCCTAGCGACCTGATTGTGGGTCTGGTGAAATAGGGCTTATGCCATCTACCATTCCAATCAAATTTGATACCGTCCAGGAACATGTCACCAAAGAGTTTCAGTGCGATCCTGATTCGATTCGCGGACCAGTTCACTGACGACGGACTCGGTCGAGCTTTGGATTCCTGGGCAAATGATATCTCCACTCTAGATCCATTGCACACTGAGCGGTTTTCTTGGAGGTACTAACCGGTACGAGTACTTGCGCTCTCCGAGCATCAGGCCTCCGCTGACAACATACCCCTCTGGGACCGATAACGCTTGACGGATGGTGGCATGAACGCCAGCTGCGCGGGTCAGATAGCCGGCCCAGCAGACGCCCAGGCCACGTGCCTCTGCCGCCCGCGTAAGCGTGGCATCGCGGCGACCTTCTTCTGCCCGTACCAGACCTCCACATGGTCCTGTACAGCCGCGCCTCCACCTGCTCGCCGATCAACCGGCTCGGTACCGAGTACGCGTTGCGGTCCACATAGTGCTTCCAGCGGGCTCAGCTTGTACGTCTGAGGGCAAGGTTCGGGCATCCACGACGAGCCCATTGAACTTGATGAGCCATGCGGCAGGACCATGGGCCAGCAACTTCCTCCGCCAAGATTCCAGATGGAAACTGGTACAACTTCAGAGAATCCCGGAACTGCTTGGCTTTGTTGGTGAGAATACCTTTCGGGATACCGGTGAGAAGGCTTACGGCATGCAAAGAATCGCATGAAAAGCCGAAACAGCAAAATCACCAGAATCCTCCCAGTTTGAAAACAGGCTGTCCGCACCCTCTGAATTAACCCTCATAAAAATGAAAAAACGCCGATCCCCAGCCGCTTCAGAATTCCGAGCTGGGATGGAGGCCTGAGGTAAGTATTTGATTACGCTGGTCATTAAAGCTCTGCAAACATCTGCCGATGAGATTAATGATTACCTAAGGGTTCTTCCGGGGTAGATTACTGGTTACTTAAGGGTACTTCCTGGATGATTAAAGGAGAAAAGCCATGAAATACGCTTCCCTAGCATTCGCTTTGGGCTTCCTGGCTTTGGGTCTGGCTTCAAGACCCGCCCTTGCGGCAACTTCTACCGCCTCACTTAGCGTCACCGCAACGGTTGTGTCCTCCTGCCAAGTCTCCGCCCCGGCCACGGAGTCCGGAACCTACTCAGCTATAAGGGCAAACGCTGCAACCCCCATCTCTGTCGCCTGCACCAATCCCACACCGTACAATGTCGGCCACAGTACAGGCCTGACGCCCAGCGTAACCGAGATCACGCGGAAGACGCCTGGTTCTGATACGGAAGTCGGAACCAGCAACGGAGCTGCCCAATCGCCCGGCGCGTACGACTTTGTGACCGTCACCTATTGATCGGCTATGTCCCAGGGCATTACTTTTTCCTTCTCGCGTAACACTAAAGATGCGACTCAATGCGGTGGAAGAACACCATTACTATTGCAAACAAAAAAATAGAGAGTAATAATGTATTCAAATCACTTTTTTACTGGAGCCCTTTCGATGCCGTACTCGAATACTGTGAAGTCAGTACTATCCGCCACCGTTCTGGGATTCCTAACGCTGGGCTTGGCATCCACATCGGCCCTTGCGCAAGCCAACCCGGCAACCACCACGTTTGGCGTCTCCGCGACGGTGCTCAAAGACTGCATTGTCTCCGCCACCAACATGGCATTCGGAAGCTACACGGCGCGGTAAACAACACGACATCTACCATAACGGTCACCTGCACCAACACCACGAGCTACACTATCGGCCTCAATGCAGGACTGGCGACCGGCGCCACCGTGACCACCCGGCAGATGGCCATCACCCAGCCCGCGGGCGCGCTGAACTATGGGCTTTTCACAGACACTGGGCACACGACAAATTTCGCTACGTTGGCCAGCGCAAATGGCACCGGGCTTCCTGTCGTAACCACTGTCTACGGCCAGATTCCGGCGGGGCAGTATGTCACGCCGGGTTCTTACGTCGATACGATTACCGCTAGCGTCACCTATTGACCGGCGGCGCGCCCGGTGGCGCCACCCGATAGAAAGCCTCTGGAATCGCTACCGTATTCTTCACTTGTTCTCCTCACTGCAAACATTGCCGGCGATTTCCGAAAGCGGTTGAGCAAGTCTCTTCAATCTTGCTGCAACCCTAAAGGTAATCTTACGTAACACTTATAGGTAATCTCATTTGTTACTTATAGTTCAACTTTGACCAGACAAAGAATACGGTTCGCTATTGCAGATAAAGTCATTAAGAGTAATAATGAATTTAAGCTATTCAAATTCACATTTTTCAAGGGGTCCTTTTATGAAATGGTCAAACTCTGTCCTGCCCGCCGCCGCTCTTGGATTCCTGGCGCTGGGCCTCACCGTTAACACAGTTGGCGTCGGGAGAGAGGGCCATCACCGGGAATGTGTTGGCAAAGAGTGCAGCGTGTCCAGGATCAAGGCAATTCATGTATACGGGACTAGTCAGTGTGCCCTCCATTGTAAACGTGTGTATACAGGTTCTTTGCGCAACTCTCTGGACAGTAATTCCCTAAGTAATTGGGTTATATAAATTTAGATAATAACCCAAGAGTGGACCGTCAATTGCATTAGTAATTAACAATGAATCCGAACCTGGCAGTGAATTGCTAGATCTTTGCTCAGCCGGGAATTGCCCCCTGAAGATTCATTGTTCTAACGGAGTAGTGAGTAACGAACGCGGGAGACCATTTTTAGCACTGGGCAGCGAGTGAACTCAGATTTGTGTCCGAAAATGCCACTACGATTTAGAATCGCTGGGTTCAGCCAACGACTGATCCTGTTTGATTTCTGGTTGGACGGCCGCAAACATTCACTCGCAAATTTATCACAAACATTCACTCGCAAATTTATCAGGAGCCATCACGATGAAGTACTCAAATGTTTTGAAGTCAGCACTGTCCGCCGCCGCTCTGGGATTCCTGGCCTTGGGCCTGGCTTCCACATCGGCCGTTGCACAAGCCAACCCGGCAACCACCACATTTAATGTCACCGCGACGGTAGCCAAAGACTGTGTAGTCTCCGCCACCGGCCTGGGATTCGGAAGCTACATTGGAGCGGCGGTGAACGTCAGTTCCATTGTCACGGTTACTTGTACCAGCGGCACCGCGTACACTGTCGGCCTCAATGCAGGATTGACGACCAGCGCCACCGTGACCAGCCGGCAGATGGGCATTACCCAGCCCGCTGGCGGGCTGAACTATTCGCTGTTGACGACTTCCTATACGGGTACCAACTGGGGCAATACCACCGGCAGCTGGGTGTCCGGGAGCGGCACCGGGGCTGCTGTGCCGCTCACCGTATATGGCGTACTTCCGGCGAATCAGTTTGTCCCACCGGGTTCTTACACCGATACGATTACCGCCACCGTCACGTATTAACGGTTGGCCGCGTTTCCAACTGGGGCATCTATGATCTCGCGGAATTCATCTCGAATTTCGGCGGTAGGCGGAGTGTTCGCGTTCGTTTTCTCTGTCCTTCTGGCCGGTCCGGCGGCTGGCGCGCAGGCGTTGTCGGTTCTGCCCGTCAACATTTTCTTTTCGCCCGGACAGAGGGCAACGAGCCTGACGGTGACCAACCAGGGGAAGAGCGAAACCGCCATTCAGATTCGCGCCTACGCCTGGAATCAGAGGGATGGCGAGGACCATCTCACCGCCTCCGACCTGGTGGTGGCAAGTCCGCCGCTCGCCAGGATGGCGCCGGGGGCCACCCAGGTCGTACGCCTCATTCTGCGCCAGTCGCCGCAGGGCCGGGAGGATACCTACCGCATTCTGCTTGACCAGATTCCGCCACCAGCCGAGCCGGGAGTGGTGCATATCGTGCTGCGCATGTCCATTCCGATCTTTGCTCAGCCTGCCATCCGCTCCTTTGCCGATGTTCAGTTTCATCTTGAGCGCAACGCCGGGCAAATCTATCTGGTGGCGTTCAACGCCGGCAATCTCCATGAATCGATCCGCGATATCGCACTTACAACCAGCGATGGCCGCAAGCTGAAGGAGGACTCCAACTCATCGCCCTACATTCTCGCCGGCGCCACGCGGCGTTGGCACATTGCCGCGCAGGGTTCCCTGCCGCTGTCAAGCGAAACCTTGCAATTGACTGCCCATGCGAACGCCGGCGCCATTGAAGAGCAGGTTCGCTTTGTTCCGGCGCAATGATTCTGGATGCATAGCGGCCCATTGTCTCCGCCTTGCGGGGATACTCTTCTTTTTGCTGACCATCATGCCACGACTCGGCGCGACCCCCAGTGCAGCTCCCAGTTCTGCCTCCAGTTCTGCTCCCAGTTCTGCCCCCAGCGCAGTTCCCAGCGCAACCCCTAGCGCAGACCCCACAATAGACCCCAGCGCAGAGCCCAGCGCAGCCACGGGGGCTGCCGCCGCAGCTTCTGAGACACGACTTCTGGAAGTCTATGTCAATGGTCATTCCGTCGGTAAGATCGGCGAATTCACCCTGCGCCGCGGTAAGTTGATGGCGCGGCCGGATGAACTGCGCGCTCTCGGTTTCCGGGTTCCCCTGTCTAACGCCTCTGAAACCGGCGGCCTGATCGCCTTGTCTGACCTGCCGGGGGTGACCTGGAGCATCGATGAGGAAAACCAGGTGCTGCGCTTGACAGCCAGCGATAGTGCCTTGCTGCCGACGGTGTTGCAACTCTATGGAGGAGAAGAGCCTGGAAGCCATCGAACCATCGAGAGCGGCACCGGCGTGACGCTCAACTACGATGTTGCCGGCACATTCGCCGGTGGTCAGAACGGCGCCACCGGGGCGCTGGATCTGCGCGTCTTTTCGCCGCGGGGTTCCCTAAGCTCGAATTGGCTCGCCTATGCGGGCGCAGCTCCGGGTCCCTCCGGCAAAAACACTGCGGTACGCCTTGATTCGGCCTACACCTTTGCCGACGCCAATAAGTTGCGCCGCTATAGCCTGGGCGACTTCATCACCAGCGGCCTCTCCTGGACCCGTCCGGTTCATCTCGAGGGCGCGCAGATCCTATCGGATTTCAGCACGCGCCCCGATCTTGTGACTTTTCCACTTCCCTCGGTGAGCGGCTCGGCCGCAGTCCCTTCTACGGTAGACGTGCTGACCAACGGCAACCTGGTGATGACGCGTGAGGTTGACGCCGGACCCTTCGAGATTCCACAGCTCCCGGTGATATCGGGGGCGGGCACGATCTCGATGACGATGACCAATGCGCTGGGCCAACAGGTAAGCGTGACGCAGCCCTTTTACGCCAGCTCCACGCTGCTGGCCCCGGGTTTGCAGACCTTCGCCGTGGATGCGGGCCTGGCGCGGCGCTTCTGGGGCTCCTACAGCAACGTCTATGGAAAGATGGCGGGCAGCGCCATCTACCGCCGCGGCCTGACCCGGAAGTTCACTGTCGAGGGCAGCGTTGAAGACACTCCTGGCACGACCGTGGAGGGGGCGGGCGGCGTGTTCCAGGTCGGCCATCTGGGCGTGGTCAATTTCGCGGCAGCGGCAAGCTCCGGCTCGGGGACCACCAGCGCTCTGTTTTCCGCCGGCGCCCAGCGCATCGGCAGAACATTCAGCCTGGGAGCCTCCACGATCATCGCCGGCCGCAACTACCGGGACATCGCGACCATGAACGGCGCCGCTGCTCCACGCAAGCAGCTCAACGGCAACGCGAGCCTGTTCCTGAAGCGTTACGGCTCCGTGGGCGTTGCCTATGCGGGGCTTGACCAGGACAACTCTCCTAACCCCATCCCGCCGGGCAGCACCACGTCCCAGCACTCCAAGGTCGTCTCCGCCAACTACTCGCTCCAGTTTCACCATATGTCGATCTACGCCAACGAGTATAAGTACTTTTCCAGCACCGGCGACAACAGCGGGCTGCAGTTTGGCATCACTATCCCGTTCGGCAGGAGAAGCTCGGTTACCGCCAGCGGGGCCTCGGACGGCAGTGGCCAGGTGCAAGCGGAGAGGTCGGCGCCACAGGTCGGCGATTGGGGCTATGATGCCTATGTATCCGCCGGCGATTCCACGCACGTATTCGCCCAGGGACAATACAAATCGAGCGTGGGCCTGTTTACGGCTGGAGTCGATGAGTCCGCCGGGCAAACAACTGTGCGCCTGGAATCCCAGGCAGCTCTCTCGTTCATCGATGGGCGCCTCTTCCCGTCCAACTGGGTTTACGACAGCTTCGCCATTGTGGACACCAGTCCCATTCCGCGCGTACACGTCCTGCAGGAGAATCGCGACGTGGGCCGCACCAACTCCCACGGTCGGCTGCTGGTGCCGGATATGCGCTCCTTCGATCTGAATCACATCGCCATTGACCCGACCGATATACCGGCGGACGCCACGGTTAACGTAGCCACACGCGCGTTTCGCCCCCGGGATCTCTCCGGCGTAGTGCTCAAATTCCCGATTAAATTCAGCCATGCCGCATTGCTGCAACTGGTCGATGAGGCCGGGGCGCCGATGCCGATGGGCAGCACCGCCACCCTGCGGGCCACCGGCGCCGTCGTCCCGGTCGGATTTGACGGCGACGCCTACGTTGAGGACCTCAGTCCCCACAATGAACTTACCGTCGAGCGGCCGAACAGAAAGCGCTGCACGGTCGCCTTCGACTACCTGCCACTGCCTGGAGAAATCCCATCGATCGGGCCACTGCGTTGCGTGGAGAAAAAACCATGATGCGAAAACTGGTACTGGCGCTGTTCCTGCTCGCCTGCTGTGCGCTGCCCGCGGAGGCCGCCAACACCTGCACGGTGGGCGCCGCCAACGTCGTATTCGGCACCTACACCGGCGCCCTCGCAGAGTCCACCGGCACGGTGACGGTCAAATGCACCACTGGCGCGGCCTATCAAGTCGGCCTCGGCGCCGGGACGGGGACAGGCGCGACCGTGACCAACCGCAGCATGACCGGCCCAGCCGGGGCCTTGCTGCATTATGCGCTGACCAGTGGCAGCTATGCAGGAAATAACTGGGGCAATACCTTAGCCACCCACTGGGTGACCGGGACGGGCAATGGGGCTAACCAGGTGCTCATCGTCTATGGCGAGTTGGCGGCGGCGCAATATGTCGCGTCGGGCAACTACATCGATAATACCATCACCGTTACCGTATCAGGCGCCACTTTCACCACCGTAACCACTACACTCAACGTCCAAGCGACGGTTGTCAAAGACTGCATTGTCTCCGCCACTGCCCTGGCATTCGGAAACTACACGGGCGCGTTAGCGCAAACCACATCCACCGTCACGGTCACCTGCACCAACACCACCACGTACACGGTCGGGCTTAGCGCGGGACTGGCGAGCGGCGCCACCGTGACC
>CABDYB010000055.1_pt1 | contig 10781 bp, 11 predicted proteins | sample 3131861 | NCBI WGS metagenome assembly CABDYB01 (sample SAMEA5534336, study PRJEB31848) | metagenome | biome: tundra; feature: field; material: soil | place: USA | collected 2013-05 | depth 0.15 m | reverse complement strand
GATGGGGGTCCCTTCCAGTGGACAGTGAACAGTGGTCAGAAACTGCCCGTACAAGAAGATTCTGTTCATGTTTTTATCGTGCGCCGATTGAGGGTAATTATCTGCAAGCACCTGCGGTGCGGCCAAACGCTCGCTTTTCGCTCGCATGGGGTTCGTGGTATCCCAGGCGTCTGCTTTACCGAGGAACTGGCGCGGAGAAACGTGAGCCGGTGCTGTGGAAGGGCGAGGGGTTTGGGCGTACGGATTTGCGGGAGGCGGTTTTCCAGGTCCAAAAGTGAGATTTGGGCCCCCCGCCTAGATTTATGGGCTGATGTGGGCAATCCGCCCGTTCATCGCGATAGTACCGCGATGAACGGGGCACAGCTTCTCATGACTTATGGTCATTTTTCGGGGTTGATGAACGGGCCTCCTGCCGACTCGCCACGCAACCCGCCTCCTTCGCGGTATCCTGAAACCCACAGAGGAGAGATTCCCCATGACCATCATCCGGCAGGAAGATTTTGTTGCCAGCGTTGCAGGAGCGTTGCAGTACATCAGCTACTACCACCCGGTGGATTACATTACCAGCCTGGCCAAGGCGTATGAGCGGGAGGAGTCACCGGCGGCGCGGGATGCGATTGCGCAGATTCTGATCAACAGCCGCATGTGCGCCGAGGGGCACAGGCCCATCTGCCAGGACACGGGGATTGTGATTGCGTTTCTGAAAGTCGGCATGGACGTAAAGTTCGAAGCGGCGGCGGGCGAGGAGCGCAAGGACGTTCAAACAATGGTGGATGAGGGTGTGCGGCGAGCGTATCTGGACCCGGACAACAAGCTGCGAGCTTCGATTCTGGCCGATCCGGCGGGCAAGCGGACCAACACCAAAGACAACACGCCAGCTTGCGTGACGGTGGAGCTGGTGAAGGGAGACAAAGTTGACGTCACCGTGGCGGCCAAGGGCGGAGGCTCGGAGGCCAAGGCCAAGTTCGTTATGCTGGACCCCGGCGATTCTGTCGTCGATTGGGTGCTGAAGACGGTGCCGACGATGGGGGCGGGATGGTGTCCGCCGGGAATGCTGGGGATCGGGATTGGCGGGACGGCAGAGAAGGCGATGCTGCTGGCCAAGCAGTCGCTGATGGACCCCATCGACATACAGGTGCTGAAGGCGCGGGGAGCAAAGAATCGCGCGGAAGAGCTGCGGCTGGAGCTTTACGACAAGGTGAACCGGCTGGGGATTGGCGCGCAGGGGCTGGGGGGCCTCACGACAGTGCTGGACGTGAAGGTGATGGATTATCCGACGCATGCGGCCAACCTGCCGGTGGCGATGATTCCCAACTGCGCGGCGACGCGGCACGCGCACTTTGTGCTGGATGGCAGCGGGCCAGTGTATCTGGACCCGCCGAATCTGGACCTCTGGCCGAAGCTGAAGTACGACGTATCAACTGCGCGGCGAGTAAACCTGGACACGGTGACGCGCAAAGAGGCGGCGACGTTTAAGCCGGGCGAAGTGCTGCTGCTGACCGGCAAGCTGCTGACGGGGCGCGACGCCGCGCATGAGCGATTGACGGAGATGCTGGACCGCGGCGAGAAACTGCCGGTGGATTTCCGCGGGCGGTTCATCTACTACGTTGGTCCTGTAGATCCGGTGCGCGACGAGGTGGTTGGTCCTGCGGGGCCGACGACGGCAACGCGCATGGACAAGTACACGCGGCAGATGCTGGCGGAGACGGGCTTGCTGGGAATGGTGGGCAAGAGCGAGAGGGGACCGGCGGCGATTGAGGCGATCAAGGAGTTTGGCGCGGTGTACCTGATGGCAGTAGGCGGCGCGGCTTACCTGGTGTCGAAGGCCATTCATGGGTCGCGGGTGCTGGCTTTTGCGGATCTGGGGATGGAAGCGATTTATGAATTTGATGTGCGCGACATGCCGGTGACTGTGGCCGTGGACTCTCAAGGCACCAGCGTTCACACGACGGGACCGGCAGAGTGGAAGAAGAGGATTGCGGGGATTCCGATCTTACAGTGAACAGTGGACAGTGAACAGTGGTCAGCCGATGGCGCAGAGGATTGCGTCGACGGCCTCATCGGGAGTGAGCGCGTCGACGGCAATGGAGACGTGGGCCATGCGGTAGAGCGGCAGGCGGCGCTGGTAGCGGCTTTCGAGGTTTGCCTGATCGGCGAGAATGGGCCGCGAATGCTCGGTTCCCTGGCAGCGTTTGAGGGTTGTGGATAGCTTCACTTCGAGGTGGACCAGCAGCGTGCCGGGAGCGGTGAGCAGTAGCGCGCGCGTGCCTTCGTGCTCGATGGCGCCTCCACCAAGAGCCAGAACCAGAGAGTCGCCGGCGGCAAGGCGAGCGATCGTCTCGCGCTCGCGCTCGCGGAAGGCAGCCTCGCCATGGCGGGCGAAAATCTCGGCGATGGCCACGCCGGCCTCGGCCTCGATTACGTCGTCCACATCGATGAAGCTCCAGCCCAGGCGCGCGGCAACCAGCGGGCCGAGTGTGGTTTTGCCCGAGCCCATGAAGCCGGTGAGAACGATGCGGCGCGGCGCGGCGGCTTGGGCTTCGGATTGGGCTTTGGAGGTCATGGGCGCTTATTGCGGTTCGTCTGACAGCATTCTCTCTTTTCAGTATAGGGAAACTGAGTTCCGGGAGCGCGTCCACTAGCCCATCGCGATGACCACGGCTCCGGCGGTGATGAGCAGGCCGCCGATGAGGGTTGGAGGGGTGAGCTTTTCGCCGAGGAGGAGCCAGGCGAAGAGGATGACGAGGGGGACGCTGAGCTTGTCGATGGGAGCGACACGCGAGGCCGGGCCGAGTTGCAGGGCACGGAAGTAGCAGAGCCAGGAGAGGCCGGTGGCGAGGCCGGAGAGCGCGAGAAAGAGCAGGGTACGGCGGTCGAGGGAGCGAATTTCGCTGACGCCGCCGATACCGGGCTTGGCGAGCGCGAAGACAATGGCCCAGGCGAAGGCCAGCACTACCATGGTGCGCAGCGCCATGGCCAGGTTTGAGTCCACATGCGCCACGCCCACCTTGGCTAAGAGGGCGGTGGCGGCGGCAAAGACGGCGGAGAGTATTGCCCATCCAATCCAGCTCATGGGGAATATGGTACAGCGAGCAAGGCTTCTGCGGTATTGCTCTACACTCGAATTCATGGAGACGGGCAGGGCAAGCAAGACGGCATTGGGCGTGGCGATTCGGCGCGCGGCGCACCAGTTGGTGGACGCGCCCCCGGTGATAAACGATCCGATTGCGGCGCGGCTGGTTGGATCGGGCTACAGAGGAAAGATGGGGCGCGCCTCGCACAAGGTGGGGCGGGACTTGCGCGCTTTTGTGGCGGCACGCAGCCGGTATGCGGAAGACCAACTGGCGGAGGCGGTCGAACGGGGCGTGTCGCAGTATGTGGTTCTGGGCGCCGGGCTGGATACATTTGCCTATCGCAATCCGTATGCCGGGCTGCGGGTCTTTGAGGTGGATTTTCCCGCTACGCAGGAGTGGAAGCGAGAACTGCTGGGGGAGGCGGAGATTGCGCTGCCGGAGGGGCTGCGGTTTGTTCCGCTGGACTTTGAGCACAAGACGCTGGGGGATGGGCTGGTGGAGGCGGGATTTGACCGGGAGGAGGCGGCGTTTTTTGGCTGGCTGGGCGTGGTTCCCTATCTGACGCTGGCGGCTTTCAGGGCGACGCTGGGAGTGATTGCGCAACTGCCGGATGGGAGCGCGGTGAGCTTTGATTACGCGGTCTCGCCGGAGAGGCTCAATGCGGTGGGGCGCAAGGCCTTCGACGGGCTGGCCGGGAGAGTGGCCGCTACTGGAGAGCCGTTTCAGCTCTTTTTTACGCCGGAGGAGATGGAGGAGGAGTTGCGCGGCGCGGGATTCCGGCGCATGGAGCAGTTGGATTCCGATCGGCTCAACGAGCGCTACTTCAAGGATCGGGCGGACGGGCTGAAACTTTCGGCGGTGAAGCTGGGGATGCTGACGACGGCGTGGGTGTAGGATTGCGCGATAAGATGAGTCATGCGCAAGTTTGCTTGTTTGCCACTCGCATTTGCCCTGCTGGGGCTTTCCGGCTGCGGCTACCACACGCTGGGCGCGGCGACCCATCTGCCTGCCGGAGTGCAGACGCTGGCTGTGCCTATTTTTGCTACGCATACCGAGGCCTACCACACTGAGACAGTGCTGACTCAGGCGGTAATTCGCGAGTTTGCCACGCGCACGCGGCTGCGGGTGACCCCGGATGCGGGTGGAGACCCGGATGCGGTGCTGCATGGGACGATTTTGAAGGAGACGGTGGAGCCGCTTACCTACAACTCCACGACGCAGCAGTCGTCCAGTTTTTTGATCACGGTGGTGGTTTCGGTGACGCTCACCGGCCGGGACGGCAAGGTTCTTTACGAGAACAAGAACTACGTTTACCGCCAGCAGTACCAGTCGACCACCGACCTGGCCAGCTTCTTCGAGGAGAACACGGCGGCGATGGAGCGGCTCTCGAGGGAGTTTGCGCGGCAGTTGGTGGCCGATGTGCTGGAAGGATTTTGAAAACAGTGGTCAGTGGTCAGTGATCAGTGGTCAGGGCGGGACGCAGGTGGATTTCCGCTGACATTGGTGTGGCGGAAGGGTATTCTGAGGGCGCATGAGGGAGACAATCACAAGCCGGACGGCGAAACCTCTGAGGGTGCAATGAGCGGGGCTCGCTGGGGAGCGGGCTTTACCGCCGTGAGCCGCTTTGTGGCCGAGATAGAGGCCGCGGCGGCCGGCAAGGGTCCGCTGAAGCCGGGCTATGTGCTGGCAGGCGACGAGGCATTTCTGCTGGACCGCTGCCGCGAGGCCGTGCTCAAAGCTTATGTGCCGCAGGAGTTGCGGGATTTCTGCCTGTCCGATCTGGACCTGAGCGGAACCTCGATCTTCGAGGTGCTGGATCGTGCGCAGACTCCCTCGCTGATGGCGCCGTTTCAGGTGATTTTTGTACGCAATGTGAAGCAGCTTTACACGCGCGGGGCCAAGAAGGACGAGTTTGCCGCGCTGGAGCGCTACTTTCGCTCGCCCAACCCGCAGGCGCTGCTGATTTTTCTGGCTGACTTCATCAGCATTCCCTCTGACACGCGGCGCATGGAACTGGACGACAAGAACCGCTTTGAGCGGTTGACCGAAACGCTGGGCGAACACTGCGGCATGGTGGAACTGGCGCGAGTTAACGAGGAAGACGCGATGCGCTGGGTGGTGGCCACGGCGCAGGAGCAGGGCGCGCGCGTGGAGGCCGACGCGGCCCGCGAGCTGGTGGATGCGCTGGGCGCGGACATGATGCTGATCTCATCTGAACTGGAAAAGCTGCTGCTCTATACGCTGGGCAAGGGGCGCATCACGCTGGGCGACGTGGAGACCATAGTGCTGGCCGCCAAGCAGAGTTCGCTCTATGAGTTGACGGACGCCATCAGCGCCCGCGACCGGGTCAAGGCGCTGGCGCTGCTGCAAGGCCTGCTGAACAGCTCGGATGCCGGCGAGGACGCGGCCATCGGCCACCTTTATATGCTGGCCAAAACCTTCCGGCAGATGCTGGTGATTCTGGAAAAGAACGTGCGCGACTCGCGCGCGATTTGGCAGGCGCTGTGGCAGGGCTTCCGCATGCCGCCGTTTGCCGCCGACGACATGATCCGGCAGGCGCGGCGCTACAAGAGCCGCCGTGACCTGACGCGCGCGCTCAAGCTGATTGCCCGCGCTGATTTAGAATTGCGCTCCTCGCCGCCCGACAAACGGCTGGTGCTGGAGCGGCTGGTTTACGAACTGGCCTCGGAGCCGAAGCCGGCCGCGCCCATTTTTACGACCGCTCAGCTCTCTTTCGAGGGATAGACGAATAGTCACGGATAAGTTTTGCTGGGCGGAGCGCCGTAGGTGCCTATTCGAGGATGATGGCCGGATCCGGCTGGTGGCCGCGCGTGGTGAGGGCCACGGCCGCGGCCAGGATGAGGCCGCCGCCTGCCCAGGCATAGGGGCCGAGGTGCTCGCCGAGAAGCCGGACACCCAACCAGGAGCCAAGAGCGGGCTCGATGTTCAGGAAGACCCCGGCGCGGGAGGCGGGCACGTGATGGATGCCCCAGTTCCACAGCAGCGTGGTGGTGGCGGTGCAGAGCAGGCCGCTGATGGCCAGAGCCACCCAGGCGGTAAGGCTGACGTGAGCAAATGGAAGCGGCGTGACGTTGGCGCGGGTCAGCGGAGCAAACAACCAGGATGCCAGCGCCCAGACGGCCAGCATCATAGTACCGGAGAGAATGGTGTAGGCCGTCACCACCGACGGGCTGTGCGTTTGCATTAGTTTCTTGCTGAGCAGAATCCATGCCAGCGCAATGAAGAGCGAAACGACGACCATCGAGTCTCCGATAAGCGACGGATCGCCGTGTGTAACCGGACCCCGGCTGCCGCCCAAGGCGATCAGCACCGCACCTGCTGTGGAAGCAAAGAGCGCCAGCCAGCCAAAGAGATCGAGCCGCTCCACTTTGGACCCCTTGGGGGCAAAGATCGCGGCGGCGGCGGCCAGCAGAACCGGCATGGCGCCCACCATCAGAGAGGCATGGCTGACCGTGGTGCGCGTGAGGCCGTGAAACTGGAGCAGAAACTGGAAGGGCACACCGAGGAAGGCGCAGAGAAGCAGCAGGCGCGTCTCGGCGGCAGAGAGCCGGAAACGGCGTCGATGGATGAAGGCCACGGGCAACATGCCCAGGGATGCAAAGAGAAAGCGGTAGAGCACCATGTACTCGACGCTCATCTCGTTGAGCGCGAGGCGGCCGAAGTAAAAGCCGGTACCCCAGAGGCAACCGGCGACGAAACAGGCGCCGTAACCGAGAAAAGCGAGGCGCGGGCTGATTGTGGTGTTCTTTTCCATCCTTCTTTACTGTCGCACACGGGCGGAGCTTGCCGTATCACTGCTAAACCTGGCAGCCCACTCGGTCTGAAAAATCCGGACCTGGGGCACACGCCGGCCATCCGCCCTTGGTCTGACCCGAAGACCCGCTCATCGCGATAAGGCCGCGATGAACGGGGCACAGCTTCTCAAGGCTCATGGTGATTCTTCCGGGTTGATGAGCAGGCCACCTGCCGTTCTCAAGAACGGCCGCATCGGCGAAAATATAAATGGATGGCGAAGCGGTTGATAGCGGCGGGATGGTGTATGCGCGCGGGATTGTGCCTGGCGGCAGTTGGGGCAGCGCTGTGCGCGGTTGCTGTGGCCGCGCAGGCGCAGCGTGGAATACCGGATGCACCGGCGCCAACCCTCGTCCCCCAGGAGCGCGCGCTGACCGACCAGGTTGCCGACAAGCCCTCTCAGGCGCCGGCGTTTCAGATTGTCGTGACGCCGCTGGGCTTTTCAGGGCCGGGGGCAATTTACCTTGGCCAGCGGAACAGCTCTTTTTCGCTGGATTTTCTGGATGAAAATCGATTGCTGTTCACCTTTCGCGTGCCGGGACTGGTGCACCGCGAAGCCGTAGAAGGCGAGGAGCGGCAGATTCGCGCGGTAGTTCTCAAGCTTCCGGAAGGCACGGTGGAGACAGAAGCCCTGTGGACGGTTCACGACCGGGCGCGCTATTTGTGGGCGCTCAACGGCGGCCGCTTTCTGCTGCGCGACGGCAACAATCTTGAACTGGGCGACGCTGCGCTGGAACTGAAGCCCTTTCTGCGCTTTCCGGGACCGCTGCTGTGGCTGGAGATGGACCCCGCGCAACAGTTTCTGGTGACCAACTCACGTGAGCCGGTGGCGGCGGGCAGCAAAACCGGCGAGGCGGGCAATCAGGCCACGCAGAATGGGAATGGGCAAAAGTCCGACGGCGAATCCGACCTGGAGGTGCGCGTCCTTCGCAGGGACTCCGGCCAGGTGATGCTGGTGAGCCACGCCGGCTCCACGGTGCATCTGCCCATCAACTCCGACGGCTACCTGGAGAGCCTGCGCGACATGGGCGACGAGTGGGTGCTGAATCTGAAGTACTTCAGCGGGGGCAGCAGAATACTGGGGCAGGTGGAGTCGAGCTGCGCTCCACTGTTTGATTTTTTGTCGCAGCGGGAGGTGCTGGCAACGACGTGCACTCCTCAGGGCGCGGGCAAGCTGGTGGCGATGACCACCGAAGGACGCCGCCTTTGGGACGCGGAGACTTCTGATGCGACGGTTTGGCCGCTGGTAGTGAGATCACCGGACGGATTGCGGCTGGCGCGAGAGGCTTTGGCCGTCAGCCACCCGGTCAGAGCCGGTTCGACCCTCGATCAAAGCGACATCAAAGGACAACTGGTGGAGGTTCTTGACGCGGCGGACGGCAAGGTGGTGCTGGTGACGTCGGCCAGCCCGATCCTCGATGCGGGCGGAAATGTGGCCATTTCTCCCTCGGGACGGCGCGTGGCCGTGCTGAAAGGCGGGGCAATCCAAGTCTTCGAGCTGCCGGCGCCAACGCCGCTTCCGGAGCCTTCATCCCTGGCCCTCGCGGCTCACCCGCTTGGCCCCTAACCGGAGATACACCGCCCATAACGCCTGCCCGTGTAAACTGGGCAGCGGGAGAGATTTCTTGTCCAAGACTGACGTTCGCTACGCGGTTGCTGCGCTTACCGACTGCGGCAGAGTGCGCCCTTCCAATGAAGATACGTGCAAGTACTCCGCCGAGCATGGAGTCTATGTTGTCTGCGACGGCATGGGCGGCGCGGCTGCCGGAGAGATCGCCAGTTCCATGGCGGCGGAAGAGATGCTGCACCAACTGGGCAGAGCTGACCTGGCCAAACCGCGCGAAGATGCAATCAACGAGGCCATCCGCGCAGCGAATGAAGCCATTCATTCCCGCGCCGAAAGCGACTTCCATCTCAACGGCATGGGAACTACGCTTGTGGGCCTGGTGACGGAAGGACGCCGCGTGCTGGTCTTCAACGTGGGTGACAGCCGCTGTTACCGACTGCGCAAACGCAAACTGGAACAGATCAGCCGGGACCACTCGCTGGTGGAAGAGCAGGTGCGGATGGGACGCATGACGCCCGAAGAGGCCCTGCGCTCACCGCTGCGCAATGTGATTACCCGTGCGCTGGGAACACAGCCGAGCGTCGAGCCGGATATCTTTGAGCTGAAAGCTGAGGTCGGCGACATTTTACTGCTCTGCTCCGACGGGTTGACGGGCGAAGTCCCCGACCCGCAGATCGAAGCTCTGCTGGCCGCCGATCTGCCTCTCGAACAGCTCTGCGCCACCCTGGTAGCGGCGGCCAACGTGGCTGGCGGGCACGACAATATCACCTGCCTGCTGGTGCGGGCGGAGGGGTAGGGCGACCTACTGAAAAATCACACATCGCGACGAAAGAAGTCGCAGAAAGGGTACAATCGTCCCTCAGGAAGGACCCAACGCATCCTTTCTGTGGTAGGATATTCTTGTGAGCCAAAGAAAGCCACCGATTCGAACTATGAAGCTGGAGGAACATCGCCTCAAAGGAAAGAGAAAAGGGGCGCTGTTGAGAGAGCAGATTTGGTTCGAAAATGGGCAGGTGGTTGCTTATAGCCTGGCCTATATCAATCTGAAGCAATGCCCGATGGACAATGGCCGGGTATTGGGCTACGACAATAGTCACGATTATCACCACCGTCATTTTATGGGAGAGGTTGAATCCGTGGAATTCACAACCTACGCAGCCCTGGCTGAGCGGTTTATCGAGGAAGTCCACGATCTCTGGAGGATCGAAGATGAGCAAGAGTAAAGTATCAATCGCGACGGGCACTGCCGAAGGGTTTTTTAACCGTGTGCGCAGTCATGCCGCAAAGCTCGATCGCGGCGAAGCCATCCCTGCGAATATCTCCATCACCTTTGAGGATCCTTTGGAGCTGCTGAATGTGCTTACCGCCGAACGGGTTCGCCTGTTGCGGTGGGCCAGGGCCGGTTCGCAGCCTATCGCAGAATTAGCGTCTGGACTCAAGCGAGATGTGCGGGCAGTCAGCCGCGATGTCGTGCGCCTGGAAAAGGCCGGCTTACTCCGCACCAGCTATCGAATCAATCCCGGACATGGCAGATACAAAGTCGTTGAACCGGTCGCACGGGAATACAGCTTGACGGCCAACCTATAGTTCGCCGCCTGCTCTCCCGGTTACATAACGAAGGAGAGTCGCAGGGATGGAGCACCAGTAGGCGCCGAGGAGTGCATATGAAAGAGACCAGAAGACTTGTGCACGCCGGGCGCATCCGTGAATATACTTTATCAATCGTGCCTCTTGACCTTCTTGAAGAGCAGAAGCATGGGGATGCAGAGCAGGGCGAGGAAGGCCATCAGGCGGAAGTTATCCATATAGGCCATCAGGGCTGACTGCTGTTGAACGCTGCGGTAGAGCATTCCTATGGCTTTTTGATGCGCGGTAACCATGTCGACGCCCTGGGAGAAAAGCTCGGCCTGGAGGCCGCGCACCAGTCCGCCGGTGACGGGGTTACCCGCGCCGGCATTTGCCGCCAGATAATTCTGATGAGCCTGAGCACCGCGCACCAGCATGGTGGTGACGGAGGCGATGCCGATGGAGCCGCCGATGTTGCGCATCAGGTTGTAGATGCCGGTGGCGTTACCCATCTCCCGCTTGGGCAACCGGCTGAGGGTCATGGTGGTGAGGGGCACGAAGATGAAGCCCATAGCGAAACCGCTGGCTATGTTAGGAATGACAACCGACCCCATGCCGATGGAGAGATTGATCTGGCCCAGCAGCCAGGTAGAGTAACCAAGAATAGCAAAGCCGAAGGCCATCAGCAGGCGGCCATCGATGTAACGAACAAGAAAGCCCGCGGCAATCATGGAGGCCATGGCGCCGAAACCGCGCGGACT
>CABDYB010000044.1_pt1 | contig 11075 bp, 8 predicted proteins | sample 3131861 | NCBI WGS metagenome assembly CABDYB01 (sample SAMEA5534336, study PRJEB31848) | metagenome | biome: tundra; feature: field; material: soil | place: USA | collected 2013-05 | depth 0.15 m | reverse complement strand
AGAGGCAACCACGGCGCACTTGATCTCCATGCGGTTATCCTGGACTTTGTTTCCAGAAACTCCAGAATGAACAGGGACACAAAGAATGTTATGATCCCCCCACACACCGATCCCATGTTCAATTGCCAAACAGGAACTCGATCTATAAGCTGCCATCCCGTATGCATTGCGTCTCCGGCGAAACTCTCTACGGTGAGGACCGCACATGCACCGCAAAACAATGCCACGTGCAGTGTTATCGCGGTATCATTGTATTCGTAGCGTCTTTTATTCTTTCCTTGTCCCATCAAGATCACCAACAGCGCGTCATATTTTTACTTTCTAATCGTCAGGACCGGGCATTCCGCACCCACAATAATCCGAAAAGCCGCTGATGTTCTCATCTCCATGTCGAGATGTGAGGTCTTCCGTATGCCGAGCACCAATAGGTCAATCGATTGTTCTCTAATGTGTTCCAGAATTCGATCAAATGCGTTGCCCATTGCCACAAAGGTTATTGGATTGCAGAATTCCAATGCCTGCTGTGGCAAAAGGCCATCAAGAATGCCATAGAAGCGATTGCGAAGATCGGACAGTAGATCTGGATGCCCGATAACGCTATCATGGATCACATTGAGCACATCAATCCCGGCTCCAAATGCCTCTGCCAGGATCACGGCATAGGCTGCTGCGCTGGCCGCGGCTGATGTAAAGTCGGTAGCAAAGAGAACCCTCTTAAGTGGGAGAGTCTTTGAAGAAACGGGTTTGACCTGTGGACCAACGGTAAGCGCAGGCCAACTGCTGGACCGCAGTATCTTCTCCGCGACAGAACCAATAATTCCACGTTCCAGCCTGCTCCCCCCATGTGTCCCCAAGACGATCATGGAAGGCGCATTTCTATCAGCAAGTTGCGTAATAACGTCTTTCGGATTACCTTCCAAAAGAGTGGGAATGGTTTCCACCGAATCCATTCCAAGGCGATGTGCCTCCTGCGATAGGAGACGCTTCAGATCGATTCTCTGCTGGCTCTCTTTTCGGTCGCCGATCTCAACCTCCGAGGCAGCTTGTGAAAGCGTGTAAGCATGAGCAATAAGAAGCTTCGCTGAAAAATAGGCGGCCATTTGCGCCGCGTATAGTCCAGCGTTCTGGGAACAAAGAGAGAAATCGGTCGCGAACACAACCGAATTCAGGTTTAGAACAGGCTTTTCACCTTTGACAGGCATCATGCTATCTCCCCGCAATCATGCGAACAACAAGAGGGTGCTCCTTCAGGAAGCAACTTGATCATGTCCTGCTAAACTCACATCGCTCATCACGTGCACTCTGCCGACTTTTCATGCGACTATGCGGAAGACCTTCAGCTTGAAGTTTTCAATCATGGATTTGCTCCTATCTCGTAGTTGATAGTGGCAAGGGCGAGCCGGTATTGGTACTGTGCATCTGTGTTGCCTATTGCGGCATCGGTTTGTTGAAACTGTGCCTGGCTCAGTTCCACGATCGAGCTAAGTCCCAGTTGGTAGCGTGTTTGCGCCAGTTGGAGAGCGAGGTTTGCTTCTTTGAGCAACTCGGCTGTTACGGCGACACGCTGATACGCGGTATTTGCCGCAAGCCAAGCGGTGCGAACATCCCTGACAATCCTGTCACGCAATTCGCGGCTTTGTTCTGAGGCGGCCTGAGCGCGGATAGAAGCTTCCTTTGCCTGAGCCGAGTAGAGGAAACCATTGAAGATCGGAATATTCATGTTCACGCCGATGCCGCCCCACCAGTTCGTGAGGTAGTACGCAGCGGGACGAATAGGGACGCTTCCCACAGTTCCCGCAGCATTGATGCTTGGCAGCATCTGATCGCGCTGTGCATGGCTGAACTTGACGGCGGCTTGCTGGCTATAGGTCAAAGCCTGTAGGTCCGGTCGCTGCTGAAACGCAAGCTGCAGGAGTTGATCCGCGTCTGTTGGGGGCGCTTGCAAGGTTTCATCACTATCGACCAGATCATACGTTACTTCATGATCAATTCCCAGAACCGCATCCAATGCAGCCATTGTCATGTCGACATTATTCTGGGCATCCAGCAACAACAACCTGGCTTGCGACAAGTTGACATCCGCAAAGCTCAGGTCCAGAGTCGATTTGAGCTTATTCTTTGTCAACTCGCTAATCTGTGTTTCCGTGGTCTGCCGAGTGCTGACGTTCTGTTCCGCAACCTTAAGCAGCGCCTGGGCCTGAAGAGCATTGAAGAATGCCTGATCGGCCGCAAGAACAATGTCTTCAGTTGATGCAAGAGCATTCGCGTTTTGTGCCTTTTCCTGGAGCTTTGAAGATGCCACGAGATTGCTGGTTCTTCCAAAGTCCGTAATCAGTTGAGTAAATCCTCCTCCCGCTCCCGCGTGCTTAAAGAGACGCGAGGCAGTGAGCGAGCCTGCCGAAACACGGCTTGCATCTTCCGCATCTTCAGCGGTAATGTTGACTGTTCCTGTCGGCAACTCCGCGGATCTGGTTTCACGAACAATCTGATGCTGTGCCAGTGCAAGCAATCGAGCTACACTGACCCGAGGATTGTTCTTGATAGCAAGCTTTTCAGCATCGGACTGCGTCAGGCGCGGGCGCTGGCCTGAAACTGCGACCTCCGCCTTCGTCACTGAGACATCGCCGAATCCCTGCTGCATCGGCGTTGCGTTTTGTTGCGCAAGAGCAACGAGTGCAACTTGCGGCGCCTCTGGCAGCTGCGGTTTTGCGCTTGCCGTCTGTCCGATTAGCGAGCTCGGACATAGGATTACAAACACAAAAGGAAACTTAGCAAAGGACATGCGAATCTTCATTCGTGTCATTCTTCTTATGCCTCCCCGGCAAGCGCAGACTTCTTGTTATGCCTGCCGTGAACAATCAAATAAACCGCCGGAACCAGAAAGACGGTTACGACAACCGAAACAGCCAGGCCGCCAATGACCGCCCGCGCCAGCGGAGCATATTGCTCGCTTCCGGCTTCGGTCCCAAGCGCCATGGGAATCATGCCCAGCAAGGTTGCCAGCGAGGTCATCAGAATCGGGCGCAGTCGAATCCTGCACGACTGAACGACCGCATCCAACAGCGTCATTCCCTGCTTGTGCAGAGTGCCGGCGAATTCCACGATCAGAATGCTGTTCGAGACCACGATGCCGGTCATCATGATCACGCCCATCAAGGACATGATGTTCAGGGTGCTCCCAGTGACCAGGAGGATCATGGCTACCCCTGCCAATCCGGGCGGAATCGCCATGAGAATGATGAACGGATCGACAAATGAGGTGAACTGAGTCATCAGAATCAGGTAGACCATGAGTACCGCAAGAATGAGTCCTATCCCAAATTCCTCGAACGACTTATTCATGCTGACCACTGCGCCGCGCAGGTTGAGCACGGTGTTCTTGTCGGTTTTGGTGTTTGCCAGCAGCTTGTGAATATCGCTTCCAACTCCTTGCAGCGCCTCAGTCTTCGTGGATACGTAAATGTCGATTACGCGGCGAATCTGGTAATGGTCCACCTCTGTTGGCGTATTGATCAGTTTGATATCCGCTACAGAACCGAGCGGCGTATAGCCGGCCGCATGGTCGCCTCTCCAGAATGCGCGCGCGTCGCTCGATGCGCCGTGGGCCTGCTGCATCGGGGTGTAACCGGCAGGCTGAACGCCGCGCAAGGGAATGTTCTCGAAGTCTTCCATCGACATATTATTGAGGACGGGGTTCGCGTATTGGACCGTCACCATGTAATTGTTGCCGGTCTTGGGATCGATCCAGTAGCTGGGTGCGACCATGCCGTCGGAGGTCATGGCGGTAATCACGTTCTGCACCACGTCTTTTGCGGAAAGGCCAATCAAGCTGGCCTTTTCCCGGTCGATATTCAGAGCGATCCCTGGGTAGTCCAGGTTCTGAGGGATGTAGACGCCACTGACATTCGGCATGGCCTTGATCTTCTGGGCGAGGGTGTTGGCCAATGCGTAGGCTCCGTGCATATCCACCGAGCTGACCTGGATGTCGATGGGAGCGGGCAGCCCCTGGTTGATTACGCTATCGACCAAACCCCCGGCCTGATAGTACGCGGTGAGTTCGGGCATCTCGCGAGAGAGCTTATCGCGTACGCGCTGCATATACTCGTAACTGCCGAGGCTGTGGCCTTTCTTCAGACTCACCTGCACGAAGGCCGTATCCATCGAAGCGTTGCTGGTGTAGATGGCAGAGAGGTCAGGATAAACGCCGATATTGGAAACGATCATGTCCAGGTCGGCCGGCTTGACCACGTCGCGAATAATCGTCTCGACTTTGGCAATGTCGTCGTTGCTGGATTCCAGCCGGGTGCCGCTGGGCATGCGCACATTGATGACAAACTGACCGGGATCGGTACGGGGAAAGTAGGCGCGCCCCAGAAAAGGAACGGTGGCAACGAGCACAATAGCCACACTCCCCAGGATCACTGCCGTTGTGAGGACAGGCCGTTGCATGGCCCGCTTGGCAAGACGCTCATACCAGTGCAGCATCCCCTCATACTTTTCGTTGAAGATATTGTCGAATCGAGCGAAAAGGGACGGTCTTGATTCCGTTCCGTATTCTCCGTCATCTTTCATGTGTATAAATCTTGCACAATAGAGCGGCACTACAGTCATGGCAAAGAAGTAGGAAGCGAAGATCGATACCACAACGCCCAGCGCCAGCGGAGTGAAGATGTACTTGCTGACTCCGCTGAAAAAAGTGACGGGGAAAAACACGATTGCGGTGGTAAATGTGGCTGCCAGCACCGCCATCGATACTTCGGTTCCTCCCTTTTCCGCGGCCACTTCCGGCGATTCGCCCATCTCCATGTGACGGAAGATATTTTCGAGCACAATGACGCCGTTGTCGATGAGACGCGAGAATACCAGTGCCAGGCCTCCCAGTAGCATGGTGTTGATGGATCCGCCCATGTAATCGGAGACCAGGAGGCAAACCAGCATCGAGAGCGGCACGGAGAGCAGCACGGCGATGGTGGCGCGGGGACTGCCAAGGAAGATGAGAATCATCAGCCCAGTCAATACCAGCCCGATGCCCGCCTCCCGGGTCACATTGCCAATCGCAAGCTTGACAAAAACAGACTGGTCAAAGACAACAGCTGTTTTCAAAGACGCCGGTACGTCAACCAGATGCTGGATTGCAGCCTTCATGCCATCGACGATCGTGATAGTGTTGCTGTTGCCGCCCTGCTTGAAGACCGGAACATAGACGGAGCGCTGTCCATCGATGCGCACGATGTTATATTGGAGCGCGCCCGAATCCACGGCCTTGCCAATGTCCGCCACCAGCACGGAGGCATTTCCCACGGATTTGAGAGGCATTGAATTCATCGCATTGGCGTCGGGGAATTGGCTGTTGGCATAGATATTGAAGTCCTTCGAGCCGATACGCACATCGCCCGCGGGAAGGATCAGGTTGGAGCTGTTGACCGACTGCACGACGTCATTCAGGCTGAGGTTGCGCGCCTCCATCTTGACAGGGTCAACGTAGACCTGAATCTGCCGATAGGTGCCTCCGTAGGGTTGCGGGACGGAAGCGCCGGAGACGTTGGCTATCTGATTGCGGACCTGAAATTGCGCCAGATCCTTCAGGTTCGTCTCATTCAGCCCCTGTCCCTTCAAAGTCACCAGGCAGACTGGCTGTGTCGAGGCGTCCATGCCCAGTACAACTGGAGGCAATGTACCTGGCGGCAGACGCCGCAGATCAGCCATGGCAAGGTTGGCGATGTTACTGAGCGCGGCATTTGGGTCGGTGCCCGGCTTGAAGTAGATTTTGATCAGGCTTACCCCGGTCAGCGAGCGGGATTCACTGTGATCGATATTGGCGCCGAGAGTGAAGAATCGCTCAAATGTATTTGTAATGTCGGCTTCGATCTGCTCGGGCGGCATACCGTTGTAAAAGGTCGCAACAACCACTACGGGCATTTCGATCTTGGGAAAGAGATCGACCGGCATGCGCACGGTATTCACCACGCCCACCAGCGAAACCATCAGGCAGAGCATGATGATGAAGAACGGATATTTGAGAGCAAACTTTGGCATTACTTTGCGCCTCCGCTGTTCTCATCTGCTTCCGCTTTCATGTCGATTACGCCTCCCGACTCACGCACGACATCGGAGGCTGGCGTCTGTGTGAGGATAGGGGAAACCAGTTGGCCTTCGGTGTAATTCTCCTGACCGCCGAGAATCACACGGTCACCAGGTTCAATGCCGCTCTTGATTTCAGCAAGCTTCGACCCGCGCAGACCGACCTCTACATTGCGGATGAGAACGCGATTGCTCGCATCCAGCGAATAAACCGATTCCCGATCCCCTTTGAGCACCAACGCTTCAACCGGAATGGTGGTCACATTAGAGGCACGCGCTAGTTGCATTTGAGTATTGGCATACATGCCAGGAGAGATCGAAAGATCCTGATTCTCAACATCGATCTCGGTCTCCATGGTTCGCGTTTCAAAGTTCACGTCGCGTGTGAATCGCACAATCTTGCCGGTGAAGGAACGGCCAATGGCATCCACGCGAACCTGCATTGGATCGCCTATATGAACAAACTGAACATCGTTCTCAGGAATCGGCATGCGCAGACGCAGCAAACTGCTTTGCGAGAGCCTTACGATTGGAATGTCTTGCTCGTTTGAATTGGTTCCGCTTTGAATCAGCGCTCCGGTATCGGCATAACGCCAGACAATCACGCCGTCCAGCGGGGCCACCACGTTGGTGTAGTTCTTGAGTGCCTGCACCCTGTCGTTGTCTGTGTGGGCCACTTCCGTGTGTTGCTCGGCTGCGGCCGCGGCAGCTTTGGTTGCATCCACCTGCGACTCCGCAGAGAGATCCTTGCTCTCCGCATCGTCCAATTCCTGCTGCGCGATCAGGCCGGGCTGTGCCTTCGACGTTTTGAGCAACCTCTCATAATCGGCATGAAGCGCTGAATGGACGGCCTCTGCCCGCTTGATCTCATGTTGTGCGCGGAGCAGATCGTCCTTGGCCCGCTGCACCTCGAATACAGTTCCCTTCAACTGCGCATTCAACTCTGGAACTTCTAATATCGCCAGAGTCTGGCCCTTGCGGACTTTGTCGCCGATATCCACGTTGATCTTTACCATGAAGCCTGTAACCTTGGGATGAACATCCACCACCTGGTAAGGCTGAAACTGCCCGGCAAGGCTCAGGGTGTGCGCGATGTCTCCCTTGACAGCCACGGCAACTTTCGCCGATGGCACCTCAGCTGCACGCTCGTTGGGGTGTAGTTTCATGACAATGTACGCAACGATGCCGGCCAACACAAGGAACGTGATTCCCGCGGCGACGATCAGGGAGGTTCGCTTTCGCATAACTCGAATGCACCTCATAATGAAGTTGGGATTACTTGGTTCACGACGACAGAACACGTTCTCCGATGGAGAATATGTCCTGCAGCACTCGATTATAAAACTTGATCGAATGCTTCAGAATCGACGATGAAGGAGTGCCTTAGGCGAGAACTGGAGGGGGGCGAACAAAGAGGGTGTTGAGGGTGGCGCGATGCAGATGAAATAGCTTATTTGCCAGCTTCTTCACTCTTATTGCTGCTGGTGGGTCCAATAAACAGATTGCCAGCAACAAAATCAAAAAAATGGCTGTAGGCGCAGTGTAGATCACACTGGTGGATGTTTTGGCCCGAATTACCAGCGGGTGTTCCGCGGTGCTGGATTGCTCATCTCTGGATAGAAGCTTGGCATTTTGAATCTGATGGGAAGCAGTCTGAGGAGGATCATAGAGCGAAAGCTTGTATTCCAAGCCCCAGGCGAATACGCAAAAGGCCAATCCCAGGAATGCAAGCATCCCAAAGAGACTGAATGGCCGACTTTTGCTCCAATGATTCACAGTCACCGCAACCGAAATTGAATTCTGAACAATTATTCAACCATACCGCAACACTGAAGCGTGTGCGGTTCTTGAACAGACCTTATCACATTAGATAAGCAATCGTGCTAGAAAGTTGCGGGTATATTTCTTATCTTCCATAAGAAAAATTTGTCGAAATGGTTTTGCATCGAAACATGGATCAACTGGAAGCCGTCAGTGTCAGAAAACGCTGGATCGTAGCATCAATCCACGAGCCCACACTCCATAGTTTTGCATCGGCAGAAACAGATCAGTGGGGCGGTTTTCCAGGGGTATCCTGTGGAAGGAAATGTATGAGTTAACTATCTCATAAGCTGTTTATAAACAGTGGCTTGTCCGCAAGACGAAGCATCTTTATGGCCCAAGGCACAACGAGTGAGCCTGGATCAAAGGGGATAAATTCACTTTGGAGGAGTGCTATGAAAATCGGTTTGGTTGGGCGATCAGGGATAGCCGCCTTTCTTGTATGCGCCTTTCTTTCACTTCCGGCGCAGTTTTGAGCACAGATTACCCCGGTTCCTGCGGAAAGCGCGTTTTTCCATTCCAGAGGCTCAGTTGCTGAAACCGGCGGCGTTAGTCCAACTGCTGTAAACAACAAATAAAGACAATCCCCTGATCTTGCAAGTTGGCTCGCATATGCTTTTCGCCCAAGCGCATATCTCCGGTTTGGAATACGCAGGGCCGGGATCACAGCCAGCGGGATGCCGCACAGGAGCCCAACGATGCGAGCAACAGCTCCGTAGGCGTCATGCCGGAGTCTTCGCCGCCGTTCTCTGCCGGCTGGTCGCAGAGAATCGTGTGCGACCGGGACTAAATGGGGAACTTTACCTGATCAAGATGCGTGATCTTCACTTCCATCATGGTTTTCTTCTTCCATTTAAAGAAAGACAAGCCGGCGAGGATTCGTTACAGCGCAACGGAGATTTTTTCTGTGCCCGGCATCCCCAGTAGGCGCAGGTATTCCTGGATGAGAATGGAACGCAGTCGAGAAGCAACAACGGGATCGCAGGTAAGTTCAAGCGCGCGGCAACGATCAATGGCGCCGCGCAGTTCGCGGAGGAATGCCACGCAGGAAGGGCATGCCTCGATATGCGCGCGCATTTGGTCGCAGGTGCGGGACTCAACTCTGCCATCCAGATACTCAGAGAGGTTTAAAAACAAATCGCGGCACTCGGCGGGGCGTTGCGCGCCTTTTGACAGAATGCCTTTAGCCTTCTTCCTGGCTGGTTTGTGATTGTCTTTCTGCTCGAGCGTCCCGTCCAGAACTTTGCTTATCTCCTTGCGCACGGAGAGGCGCGCCCGGTGCAGCCGAACCCGGACCGTCCCCGGTTGCAGATCGAGAATCTGTGCCACTTGTTCGGTGGACATTTCCTCCATGTCGTGGAGGACAAGAACGATTCTCAATTGAGCGGGGATGCGCAGGACCGCTTGGTGCAACAGGCGATTTTGCTCGGCATGAAGCAGGTTTCCTTCAGGACTCCGGCCTGCATCCTTTAGCAATCTCCCCAACTCCACCTCGTCCGGCATCAATTCGTCGAGTGAGAATGTGTGGCTGGGAGCATGAGCCGGTTTGCGGCGCATGCGCGAGCAGCGGTTTCTGGTTACGGTATAAAGCCATACCGCGAGAGCCTGCGGATCCTGAATCTTGGCCAGATGGCCCAGGGAACGGTAGAGCACCTCCTGCATAGTGTCTTCGGCATCTTCAGGATGCCCGCAGATCTTCATGCTGAAGGAATAGACGGTGTTCTGGAGCAATCCAAGCGCCTCCTCAACGGCTTCAGGAGTGTTGCGCTGCAGTAGATCGATCGCTTGGGCCAGTTCAGGTCGCATCGCTTGGGGTCATCAAGAGCAAGGATAGTATATTCCCCCTATGGATAAACAATAGCGGGATTCAGAGAGGTTCATGGTGCGAAATAATCAGGAGGGCACTCACCGCGCACAAGGGCTTACTGTGTCCGCCGCCTGTAAAGCGGTCTCGATCATCTGAAGACAGATGGGGGAGATATTCTTCAGCCATACTCGATCCGAGCATCTTTCAGGATTGGAGTCAGCGGCGAGCCATGCGCGCAATAAGGCAAGTGCGAGACCTATCTCGGCGCCAGGACGGTTCTCCTCCAGCCGAAACATCTGGCGGTATACCTCATCTTTGACCCGCTCGCTGTGATTGAGTCTCGGCTTGCCCTGGCGGGCCAGCCCCTTGAGCGCCGTCATGGCAGCTTCTCTCCTTGAACGAGCCAGGAGTACCGGCCCACATTCGCAATTGCAATCTGCACAAAGCCCGTCGCACGCAGACTCTCCATGGCGCGAGATGGCTCGACTCGATGAACGAGCGGAGGGCCGTGCTCCGGCTCGACATCCGGCCTCCAATCAAGGATGTCAATTCTGCCGCCCTTCTTTAGAACACGCTGTGCTTCCCGCAGAACAGCGTGTTGATCTTCGATCTCATGCCAGATATTGGCAAGGAAGAACAGATCGCAACTGGATGCTAATAGGCCGGTTTGGTCCGCTTCCGCGGGAATCAGCTCGACGTTGGTGATGGCGGCGCGATTCAACTTCTGCTTGAGAAGAGAGAGCATCTCGGCCTGCGCATCGACTGCATAGACCTTGCCTTCCGGGCCGACAGCCTGCGCCAGCGGCAGCGAAAAATATCCCGTGCCGGCGCCCACGTCCGCTATCGTTTCACCGGAATGCAAGGCCAGCGCACGGAGCACCTCCGCGTGAGGAAGCCATTCTTGGCGTGCAGGATCGTCAAGCCGATGCGCTTCAGACGCAGGAAATCGCCTGCCGTGCCTATCAATCTTACTTGGTTTCACAACAGCCGCCATCTTTCATCCCCAGTGCGCGCAGGACTGACATAGCCGGGCACCAGTTCGTAAATGCCGACTGCAATAGGTTGAGCCCGACAAAAGCCGTCAGCCACAGCCAATAGGGCGAGAAATAATACGCCAGCGCTATTGATACGAGAATGATTACGCCTGCCATCAGGCGCACACCGCGTTCAACTGTCATAGGGAATCTCCTTCTTCGGTTATAAAATCCGTTTCGGGTTGAGGCTCATTTTCGGATTCGTGCCGAGAGTGAACCATGTAGTAAAGCACCGGAATGGTCGGCCAGGAAAGGAAGGTCGAGGCGACGGCTCCGGCAATTAGCGACAATGCCAAGCCTTGAAAGATGGGGTCGGTAAGAATCACGCTGGC
>CABDYB010000043.1_pt1 | contig 11075 bp, 6 predicted proteins | sample 3131861 | NCBI WGS metagenome assembly CABDYB01 (sample SAMEA5534336, study PRJEB31848) | metagenome | biome: tundra; feature: field; material: soil | place: USA | collected 2013-05 | depth 0.15 m | reverse complement strand
CCTTCGGCATTCTTATACAAGCCAGTGCGAGCGAATAGCGAGCGGTTGGCCGCACCGCAGGTGCCTTCGGCTTCCAGCAGCATCCGCTTTCGCTCAACTCCCCAGCGATAGCCGGTCAATGATCCGCTCGCGCCCACCACGCGATGGCATGGAACCACAATCGCCACGCGATTCGTCGCGCAGGCGCGGGCCACGGCGCGCGTCGCCTTGGGGTCGCCCAGTTCGCGCGCCAACTGGCTGTAGCTTCTGGTCTCGCCGCGTGGAATCCGGCGCAGCGCCTGCCAGACCTTCAGTTGAAACGCCGTCCCGCGCAGATCAATTTGTAATGCGGCAGACCTTTTGGATGGGCTTATTTCTCCTCCCACCACGCGCAGCGCCGCTTCCACCATCGCCGCCAGCGACGGATCGCGCTTCAGCGTGGCCAGCGGAAACTCCTCGCGCAGGCTGGCTTCAGCCTCATCCTTTGTTCCCGCCAGCGACAGCCAGCAAAGCCCGCGTTGGGTCGCTCCCACGATCACCCATCCAAAAGGTGAACGTGCTGAGCACCAGCCGATCTGCTCGCCTTGTCCGCCTTTGGCGAAGCGCGCCGGCGTCATGCCCAGTTGCGCGCCGTCATAGCCGCGGCTCGACGAACCAAATCCGGCGTTGTAAATGGCGCTGGTCACAGACTCTCCTTGCTTCAGCGCGTTGCGCAGCGAGGCAGCGCGTAGCGCCCGCTGATATTGCAGCGGGCTTACGCCGAGCGCTTGCTTGAAGAGCCTCTGCACGGTGAAGGGGCTGAGGTTCACCAGCTTGCCCAGTTCGGCCAGCGAAACGGGCCGGTCGAGGTTGGCCTCAATGTAGGTACGAATCTTATCCAGATCGGGCTTTCCGCTCATGTGAACCATGGTCACCGATCAGTGCTCCGCCACGCTACCCGATTCTTGCGCGTAATTCGCAATATTATTGGGAATAAGAATCTACGCGCCATTCTGCTTCGCGCGCGCCATCAGCACCGCCTCAGCCCGCAGCAAATCCGCCTCCGTGTCCACGCCGATGGTGTCTGTCGGAGCCTCGGCCACGTAGAGAGCAATGCCGTTTTCCAGCAGCCGCAGTTGCTCCAGCCGCTCGGTCAGCTCCAGTGGCGAAGGCGGCAGCGCGGCAAAGCGCTCCATCGAAGCCTTGCGATAGGCATAAATCCCCAGGTGCTTGCGATAACCCGCAAAGCCCGTACCATCGCGGTCAAACGGAATCGTCGCCCGCGAAAAGTAGAGCGCGCGTCCATCCAGAGCCGTAACCACCTTGACGGCGTTGGGGTCGTCAATCTCCTCCGGCGGGCAGCGAACGGCCAGCGTTGCCACCTCGACCTCCGGACGCGCAAAAAGCTCCAACAATGGCGGGAAAAACTCCGCGGTCAGTGTCGGCTCATCGCCCTGGATGTTCACATAAATCTCAGCCTCGATCTGGCGGGCCACTTCTCTCACCCGATCAGACCCGCTGGGGCAGGTCGCCGATGTCATCGCCACGGGAATCCCGCGCTCCCGGCAAACAGCGGCCACTTCCTCCGAGTCGGTGGCTACCACCACGGGGTCCATCAGCCCGCTCGCCCGTGCCGCGCGCCAAACCCACTCGACCATGGGCCGGCCGGCAATCACGCGCAGCACCTTGCGGCTGAGCCGCGTGGAACTGAGCCGGGCCGGAATCACTCCGACAATGCGGTTCGTGCTCATGCAGCCGAGTTTACACGAGCGGAGCGGCTGAGTTCATCCTTGGCATTTGCCTTGCAGATTATTACAACCGGCTATGCGACACTAGGGTTGACCTCGCATCCAGCCGCCCGTATCATCGGAAGAGGGAGTTGTGCGCGGATTCCGTATTCGCCCACTCCCCGGCAGGGCCTCCTCGGCCCGCGCCTGTTGTGCCTTTTCCGGCGGGGTAGCTCAGATGGTTAGAGCGACGGATTCATAACCCGTAGGTCGGCAGTTCGATCCTGCCTCCCGCCACCAAATCAGTCTAATGGCGCAACCTGTAGCGAGGTTTGCCGGGATGCACCCAACTAGCGGTAGTATCGAGGGATGGAGCGATGGTCAGCAGTCCGTCGCTCCAAATGGACACCTTTAGAGTGAAGGCCGGCGAGTTTGTTGTCCAATACTTCCTGCCTATGGGACCGATGAAGGTGCGAATGAGAACGTGAGGGTTGGGCAGCCGTCCGCCTTCGCCAGCAAGTCTTCCGATGAGGCGATCCGCATCAGAGAGCGAGCGGATCAGTCGAGGCGTCCAATCGAACACCGGAGGCAAGGTCGCAGGGATAAACGCGCTGTAGGTGCCTGGGAGACCTTCTAGCCCGGTATCGCTTTGCGTTGGCTCATTGGTTTCACAGGCGCTAATAGCGTTCTGCCTCTATTAGCGTTATACGCGATAAATGAAAATAGCACGCGCTCCGATTTGCGTGCTCGATAACGGAGATGCACATGCGGCTCAGGCAGACTAGCAGGCGCTCTCACCGGACTCTGAGGTGGTAGTCTTTTCCAATCGAAAGATGAGCCTGAAGGAAGCGAAGGGTAGGCGAAGCCGGGTTTTGTCCTTTCGGGTTTTGAATTTCATTCAGACTAGCAGTCGTCGGGGCGGAGGGAATGTGGGAATCGCGCGCATGATCTTCATTTCCCCACGCGCTCTGCGCGCGAGTTCCAAGGTTTGTGGGAAGGGCGGAAAACATGCACTATCGTTTTCCTCCCTTTCCATAAACCGCCATTTCCTCGGCCCTCTTGCTCGGCCATCAGTCCTACGCGGTCAGCCGCAACCGCTCAAAGAGTTTGGCTTTTGCTTGTTGCATCCGCCGCGCCGCATCGGTGTCGCTGATGGCCGCGGCGACCCGTTTCAGCGCGTTCATACTCAGTCCATCGCGCAGGTACTGTGCTGGTTTCTCCAGCAACAACAGGGTCTCCAGCGGGGTCTGATAGCGCTTGTAAGTTACTCGCTTGCGTCCCTTCTCGTCCATCTTCACATCCGCTTGAGCGCAGGGGCGATGATAGTTCAGATACGGATTCAGGTGCTCCCGATAGAAGCTGTTGATGCGGTCGGCGTGACTGGCATCGATGTATCCATAGCCGATGTGTTTGCGAATCACCGCGCCGTTTTTGGTCTCCACCAGGCCGTTGTCGCCGCTCTGCCGAGGCCGGCTCTTGGTCTGTTCGACGCGCAGTTTATCCAGCAGTTGGGCGACGGTTTTGTTGATGAACTCCGAGCCGTTGTCGGTGTGGAAACCCAAAATGCGAAAAGGAAACTGACGCAGCATATGCTCCAAAATAGGCTCCAGATAGGCCTCCGAGATGCGCGGCGTCGCGCCCACTGCCTGCCATTGCGTGACCTCATCGACGGCGTTGATGTGATAAACGCCCTTCTCGCCGCCGTTCGGCTGATCGCCCTGATGCACTGTATCCAGACGCAGAAATCCAGGCTGGCCCTGAGGCTGAGGCTTGCGCCGCTCGCCGATCGAGACAGCTGTAGGCCTGGTCTTGGTGTAGTTGAGAAGCCGCTCGCGATAGCGTTGGCTCTTGCGCAGGTTGTACAGATGCCCGACGGAAATCGCCGCCAACCGCGCATACTCCGGCCGCTTGTAGACCTCAAGTTCGCGTTCCAGAATGCGCCGCGTCGCCGGGCCGCTCAGCATTTCGTGCGCTTCGTCGACCGAGGCCAGCAGTTCGATGTCAGCCCGTGTGTAGAGTTGCGTGAAACGCCGCCGCCGATAGATCGTAACCTGAACCCGCCCGCTGGCCGTGTAGCGCGCGATCAGCCGCGTTACCTGCGCCCGGCTCAACCCGGTCATCTTTTCGATGTAGCGCCGCACCAGGCCGCGGGCTGCCTTGCCCAGCTGGGCGTACCCCTGCCCGATCAGCACCTGTTCCACCCAGCCATAGCGCTGCTGGCGGTCTTGGGCCTCAAACCGGATCTCCTCGCTGGCCTCGACAAACCGGCCAATCGATTCCAAACTCAACTCTTCTGCTCGAACCATGCGGATGTTCACTACCCAGCATGACCGCCCCTTCAGGCTCATCTTGTATTGGAATCAATCCCGGCCTTCAGGCTCATCTTGTATTGGAAGAGAGTGTGGTTTGCCAAAGACGAAGGGTGGATTTAAACTGAAGTGTAAATAGGGCTAAATTGTTGCGGATGTTTCTGGTACTTCGAAGAGTCCTTTTCGTACTTCGGGTGCTGCATTCGCTTGCGGGGTTCCTGATGACCAAGCGCGCGGTGCTGCTCGTTACTGCTTTCGGATTTGCAGGCACGATTCTTCTGATGCTTCTCACGTGCAGGATTCCGAGACTTGGTGTCAGAGCCAGCGAGCAAGCCCCTGCCCTGGTTTCCATAGATTATCCCCGCACCGGATCGATGTTCCCCCCGGAGATTACGGCTCCCACCTTTATCTGGCACGATGCATCGCAAGCTGCTGTTCGTTGGCGCATTGATATCACCTTTACCAATGGCGCCGCGCCCATGTATTTCGACTCAAGGGGCGAACAGCCGAGCATCGGCGAAATCGATCAGCGGTGCGTCTCATCCACCAATGAGTTGCCAAAACTAACTCCGGATCAGAAATCAGCGCATACATGGACACCGGACGCTAAAGCTTGGGAGTTGATCAAACGGCACTCCATCGGCAAGTCCGCGATGATTACTATTTCCGGTTTCACGGCAGACGCTGCATCCCATCCTTTGTCCAGCGGATCGACAGCGGTGGAAACATCAAGGGATCCGGTTGGAGCTCCCATCTTCTATCGCGATGTGCCGCTGATGCCCTCTGAGACTGAAAAAGGAATCATCAAGCCGCTGGCTGCCGACGCCGTTCATCTGATCGCGTGGCGGTTGCGCAGCATCGATCATGCTGAGAGCCGGGTGGTCCTCACCGGTATGCATACGTGCGCTAATTGTCATTCTTTTTCAAACGACGGCAAGACCATGGGAATGGACATGGACGGGCCGCTCAATGACAAAGGGCTGTATGCGCTGGTTTCGGTGAAACCGCAAATGACCATTCGCAATGAAGACATGGTCAATTGGAATCCGACCGGCGAGCATCAATTCGCCGCCAACCGGGTGGCCTTTATGTCGCAGGTCTCCCCCAGCGGCAAGTATTTGCTCTCGACCGTGACCCGTGCCGACCGACCCCCTCAGAACAATTACTACGTTGCAAATTTCAAGGATTACCGGTTCCTGCAGGTCTTCTATCCCACCCGCGGGATTCTGGCGTGGTACGACCGTGCCAATGGCCATCGCCATCCGCTGCCTGGCGCGGACGATCCGCACTTTGTGCAAACCGATGGCGTCTGGAGCCCGGATGGCGCGTACATTGTGTTTGCGCGCGCAGAAGCCAGGGAGCCCTATTCGCCAGGCAAGCAAATGGCGGCGCATGCGAACGATCCGAATGAAACGCAAATTCAATATGACCTGTACCGGGTTCCATTCAATCAAGGCCGGGGAGGCGTGGCCGAGCCGATCGAAGGCGCATCAGGGAATGGGATGAGCAACTCGTTTCCCAAGATATCGCCCGATGGCCGATGGATCGTATTCGTAAAATGCCGCAACGGCCAATTGATGCGCCCGGACAGCGAGCTTTACATCATTCCGGCGGCAGGGGGAAAAGCGCGCCGCATGAACGCCAACATGGCGCCGATGAACTCGTGGCATAGCTGGTCGCCCAACGGCCGGTGGCTGGTGTTCTCTTCCAAGAGCCGCGGACCCTATACGCGTATGTATCTGACGCATATCGACGAACAGGGAAACGACAGCCCCGCCATCCTCATCGACAATGTTACCGCGGCTAACCGTGCGGTCAACATCCCGGAATTCGTGAACATCCCAGCGGACGGAATGGTGAAGATCGCAACGCCTGCGGTGGACATGTACAAGCAGTTTGACCACGCGTCAGAACTGAGCGAGAAAGGTGAAGTCGCCGCCGCCATCGCGGAATGGACTTCGCTGGCAACCAACCATCCGGATGACGCGCGGGTTCACAACAACCTGGCGCTCGAACTGGCGCGGAATGGGGATTCCGCCGATGCTGTCCCGCACTTCGAAAAGGCCTTGCAACTGAATCCGGAATACCTCGCGGTGCACGGCTCCCTGGCTGCGGCACTGATGAAATCCGGGCGTACGAATGAAGCGCTGCGCGAGTACGAGGTGGCTCTTCGCATCCTCCCTGGCTCTCCCGATCTTCATAACAGCTACGGAAGCGCCCTGGCCAGGACGGGTCGGTTGAATGATGCCATCGAGCAATTCACCAAGGCAATTTCACTCAACCCCTCGTTTGCCGAGGCACACAATAACCTGGGTATCGCATTCGCGCGCCAGGAGCGCGTCGCTGAGGCAGCCGAGCAATTCGGCAAGGCAATCGAATTGAATTCCCGCTTTGCCGAGGCCTATAACAATCTTGGCATCGCACTGCTGTCCGATCCGCAACACGCGCAGCCGGAGAAAGCCGAACAGAAATTCAAGGAAGCGATTGCGATTAATCCGAACTACGCGGATGCCGAAGTGAACCTGGGAATCCTCTACACGCAGGAAGGCAACAATGCCCAGGCTGAACAACTGTTTCGCCAGGCGCTTCAGAGCGATCCGAAAATGATCAAGGGATATGTGAGCCTGGGCAGGACGCTCGAGGATGAATCGCGATTTGCGGAAGCCGATGCCGTTCTCCAGAAGGCTCTCGAAGTTAATCCCAACAGTCAAGAAGTGCAGAGACTTCGCGAGCTGATCAAGACGAAAATGAATCGTTAGCGAAGCATTCTCTGAAACCCAAGGGGATCACCGTGCAGCTTTGTGCTGATCCGCAACCGACTTCGATGAGATGATTCCGGAGTGCTGGCGCACCGTGTAGTACCGGTCGGCGCTCAGATTCGTCAACAGCTCGACAGTTCCGTCCGGCCAAAGGACTTCGGCTTTGTCTACCCGTTCGTGCTTGCCCAGGCCGAAGTGCAGGCGCAGGTCGCTTTGTGAAAGGTAGCTCCCCCCGCTGCGGAGCTCATCGATTTGCACCAGCTCACCGGCAATTACCCGCACGCGCGCATTCAGGGCCAGCCGGTTGCACTTCACGCACTCGAGCTGAAAACTGATCCAGTGGTTTTGGGGGCCGCCTTCGGGGCGGAGAATCATCGGCTCACCCACCAGGTTCTCAACCACAACGTCCATTTTCCCATCGTTGAAGAGGTCGCCCACAGCAACGCCGCGACTTACCTGCGGAACCTGGATCGCCGGCCCAACCCGCCGGCTGATGTTCCTGAACGTCCCGTTCTGTTGATTCAGAAACAGTGACTTGGGCTCAAGATAGCGGGTCGCGGTGTGCGCGCTATCGACCTGCGGATACACATGGCCGTTGACCAGGAAATAGTCAACCCAGCCGTTGTTGGCAAAATCCACAAAAGAGCTGCCCCAGCCTACATAGCCTTGCGTGCCCCGCGCGATTCCCGAGGCGATAGAAACATCGGTGAAATTCAGATTTCCGTCGTTGGAATACAGGACGGCGTACTCAACATCGAAGTGCGAGATTAACAGGGACAGACGCCCCGTGTGTGCGTAATCGCCCAGCGATACGCCCATGTTGGCCTGCTCGACTCCATCCTCGTCGGCCGCCACGCCTGACAGAAGCGCAATATCCGTGAATTTCCCCGCGCCGTTCCCCTGGTAGAGGTAGTTCGCCTGTCCATCATTAGTGACAAACAGATCGAGATTACCGTCATTGCCGAAATCGGACCAGATCGCAGTCAGGCCGTAACGGCGCTCCGGATCGTCGACGCCGGCCTGCTTCGACACGTCGCTGAACGTGCCGTCGCCTTTGTTATGGTATAGGTTGTCGGGAGAGCCTTTCAGACCGCGCGGGCCGCACTGTACATCGAGGCCAAGGTACTTACATGACTTATCTGACTTATTCGAACCGAACGCCGGCAGATCGTCCAATTTAAAATCCACGTAGTGTGACACAAAGAGGTCGGCCCAGCCATCGCGATCGTAGTCTCCGAACGCCGCACCCGTTGCCCATCCGGAATCCGCGCCCAGGCCGCTGGATTTGGTTACATCCGTAAACGTTCCGTCGCCATTGTTGCGATAAAGCACCACACCGTTGAGGCATGTCACGAGCAGGTCTGGCCATCCGTCGTTGTTGTAGTCACCCACCGCGGCGCCCATCGCCCAGCAGGGATAACCCACGCCCGCCTTGTCGGTTACATCGGTAAATGTTCCATCGCGGTTGTTATGGAACAAGGCGCTCCGCGCCTTCACTCCATGCAGAGCCATATCAACGCTGGGCGCATTAGTGAAATAGATATCCGGCCAGCCATCGCGATCATAGTCGATGAGCGCGACTCCGCCGCTCATCGATTCGGCAATGAACTTCGCCTCGGGACTCGACTTATGCTCGAATCGAATTCCGGTTGAGGCAGTGATATCCACTAACTGCGGGTAATTGGCAATTTGCCCGGAGGCCTGTCGCTCCGCCGCAGCCTTGCTCCGTTCCTCAGATGAGAGCGGAGTGGGCGTGCCCATCTGCCCTATCGCCCTGGCATCTCCGGCCATGAGCAGCAAGACGGCAAATACTGCGAAGATTACGTGAATGAGTCTACTCTTTTGCATCCGGCTCATCGGCCCCCGTTTCGCCGCCGGAAGCCCTCATATCGTGAAATATCTTTTCCAGTTTCGACTTCATTTGTTTGTATTTGAGATATTCCGCAACCTGCTTTTTTGCTTCATCCACCTTCCCCGCCTGCCGATAAAGCGTACTCAAGCGATAGTGCGCAATATAGTTCGAGGGATCGATCTGAATCGCCCGTTCAAACAGTTGCTGCGCCTTCTCGCGCTGATTCATTAAAACCAGCAGCTTCCCCATTTCGGTACAGGCATCGGTGTCGTTGGGATCAAGTTCCAGGACATGGGAGAAGTTCGCATACGCTGCCTTCTGGTCGCCACGTTTTTCCGCGATGATCCCCAGGGCGAGCTCAGATCTGGTATCGCGCGGATTGGCATGTAAAGCAATTTTGAACTCCGATTCGGCCTCTGCCTGCTGATTCGCGTCGGCAGAGTGGGAGAGTAAATAACCCAGGTCCGAATGGAGGCCCGGATTCTGGGGATCAAGGCGGATGGCTTCACGACAGTTGGCGATCGCGGCGGGGTCGTTTCCCTGCCGGGAGAGTTCACGCGTCATCACCTGGTGCATCTGGGAGCTTTCCGGCGCCGTAAGGGCCAGCGTCAGTATGGACCTGTCGGCAAGATCTGTGTAGAGCCGGGCCGCCATGAAGAGCATCGCTGCATCGGTCGGGTGCGATGCCAGCAGGGCCGATACCACTGTCGCGGCCTGGTCGATATCTCCCGCCGCCGTATCCGCGTTGATCAATGCTTCTCCAACCTCTGTTTTGATCTTCTCTTCCGTCAAATGCGGGAATGCGGCTTCCAGGTCTGCGCGGCTGGCATCCATCTCGCCTAACCGGGCTTCCCCCAGGCCCAGCAGTGCCTGAACCTTCCATAAATCAGGCTTTGCCTTCACCGCAGCTCGAAGATGCGGGACGGCTTTCGTATAGTTGTGGCCAAAGTAATAAAGGACACCCAGGTTGGCCTGCGTATCAACATTCGCCGGATCAATCGCAGCGGCAGCTTCCAATTCATGAATCGCCAGTTCGGGCCTTTTTTGTTGCAGATACTGCTGGGCGAGACCGAGGTGCTGCTCAAGTGGGTTGGATTGCGCAGGAGTGTTCTGGCTTAGTCCATGGACCGCGCAGCAAGAGATCGTCAGGACGAGAGCAATAATTCTGAGGAGCATACCACTTTTAATTGTATCTCAAGAATGGTCTGCGGACAAAATAGAAAGGGCGGCGAATGAACGCCGCCCTTTAGTTGATGTTTCAGTTGAGTTAGAAGGTGAACTTGCCGTAGAGCTGGACGTGGCGTCCACCATCGTCGACGCAGCTGACCTTGGCAGGATCGTTGGCCGGGCCGCCCGGCAGATTAATGGTCGAGTTGGGCCCGCAGAAGCTGGGATGGTTCAACGAGTTCTTCGCATCGGCACGCATTTCAAACTTCGCTCTTGCGTAGATGTTGAAGGTCTTGCCGAACGATAAGTCCAGGTTGGTGTACGGAGGGCCATACATCATGTTCCGGTGAACGTCGCCATATGCGTACATGCCCGGGAAGGCAAAAGCACCCTTGTTGAACCAGTTGTTGATGCTCCGGTTGCTAGGGTGAAAGTCAGCCACTACGTTCGGGTACTGCGTACCGGCCTGCGATTGGGTATTGGCACTTCCGCCGGACATAGTCGGATTAAACGGAGACCCGGTATTCTCGCGCGAGGTTGCCGCTAGTCTCCATCCGCCGAGGACTTCATCGGCGATCCAGTTGTTGTTGAGGAACTGCGCTCCCTTGCCGAAGGGCAGGGTGTAGATCCCGGAGAAGCTGAAGACATGCTTCTGGTCAAAGTTCGACGGACCCCATTCGCACTTCGCGCAGTAGCCGTTTTGGTAATTCGTGCTGCCAACACTGCTTCCCCAGCCGGCGGAGTCCTGGTTGTCGAGGAATTTCGACCAAACATAGTTGGTATCGAATTGCAGGCCATGCCCAACCTTCTTGTGGAACACAACCTGGAGCGAGTTGTAATTGGATTTGGTTTCAAAGGTGTTGCCGCCGATTCCATTGTAGATGGGGAAGGGGCGACCGAAGGCGGGGTTGTGGGCACTGGCGGTGCCGGGAGTGTTATCATTCGCCGACAGGAGATTCGCCGGTATCTGGTTGATGTCGTGATTGAACGGCAGATCCCAGCCCCTGCTTCCCACGTAGGCTACGGAGGCCATCATCTTGGTGCCGAACTGACGCTCGACGGTCAGGTTATACTGCCAGATCTTCGGAACCGGCGTGTGGTACATGTTGTAGCCAGGGCTGTTTCCGTTCTGGGCATAAGAAGTGGTCGGGCTGTTTGTGATAGTGCCTTTGGCGCTATTCCCCCAGCAGCCAGAGGTACATCCCGATGGACCGCTCAAATAGCCTAGGCTCGATGGGCCTTGGTAGTTGATAGTGCCGTCACCATCCATCTGCAACATGTAGAAGATGCCGTTGGAATTATC
>CABDYB010000042.1_pt1 | contig 11124 bp, 5 predicted proteins | sample 3131861 | NCBI WGS metagenome assembly CABDYB01 (sample SAMEA5534336, study PRJEB31848) | metagenome | biome: tundra; feature: field; material: soil | place: USA | collected 2013-05 | depth 0.15 m | reverse complement strand
CAGCCGCCGGCGGGGGTCTGGAAGGAGACGATGACATCCGCAATGTGGCGCGCATCAACGCTGGCGTACCAGGCCGCGTCACGGTCGAGCGGGATGCTACGGGCTGAAAAGCCATGCGGCGGGTCGATTGGTGTTTTGATTCCGGCGCGCTTCAACTCCGCCTGGAAAAAGTCCTTGTCTGCCTGGCGCTGCCGCTGGGAGCGTTCCAGATATGCGATCCAGGCGCGTTGCTCCCTGGGCGGCAACTGCGCGATGCGCTGGCGCGTCAGCGGCTCGACAGGAGGATTGGTTCCGATGGTGGCAGCGGCTGCCGCAGCTGTGGCAAGCAAGACCAGGGCGATGGATGGCAATAATTTGAGTTTGGATACTTTAAGGTTCATCAGGAAGGCTGTCTCCGAAGCCGGGGCAGGGAATTAGTGAGTCAAAAAAGGTTTTGATTCGCGATTAAAGACAAAAGAGGCTGCCAATTTAAGGCAGCCCCTTCTGTGTACAGGCAAAGGCTGGAAGTTAGAACTCGATACGAGCCGAGAACTGAGCAGCCTTGCGGTTGGCGGTTCCATTTGAAGTGACCTGTCCAAATGCGGAGTTGCCAACCACGGTGCTGGCAACTGCGAACTGGGTGTGGTTGGTTACGTTGTACCACTCGCCACGGAAATTCAGCTTGGTAGTAGGCGTGATATGCAGCGGGAAGCTGCGCACCATGGCCAGATCAAGCTGGAAGTTGCCGGGGCCGGTGAGGTTGTAAGGAGCGGTGCGAGGTGAATCGCCGAAGGTGTAGTCGTAAATGGACGGCACTCCGCTTACCTGTGATATCAACGAGACCTCGTTCGCTGGAGATGTAGGAGCGACAGGAGAGATGAACGGCCCCGTTGCGGGGGTGACAGTGAGACCAGAGGTCTTGTCCTTGCCACCTACGCTGGGAACGATGTAACTGATGGTGTTGTAGTTGGTCGTGGTTGCACCCTTGCCCCAGCGCCCATTCTGGCGCGCAGACTGCCCGGCAAAGGCTGGGTTCAATGTAGACGCACAGGAACTCGAACTCTGAGCTTGCGAGGGATTGACCTGACAAGCCGATGAGGTAATGGCCAGCGGCGAGCCGGTGTATTGCTGCCAAATCCCGGAGAACTTGAAGCCGCCGAAGATAGCTCTCTCCAAGGGTTGATTGTTCAGGATGGTCTTACCCAGCGGCCAGTCCCAAACCGAGGTCAGCACAAAATGCAGCCTTTGGTTGGAGGTGGAGACGGTGCGTTCAATGCGGTCCGCCTTCCAGGCTTTAGTGGGGTTATTGGCGAGTGTTCCGGCAGGAATTGCGTAGCCGGAGCGGAAGGTTCCACCGTCGTCAATGGAGCGTGAGTAGGTAAAGTTGGCGTTGAGGGTCAAGCCACGATATGCGCGCATATTGGCCATGGCTTGGAGACCGTGGTAGTTGGCGTTGCCAATGTACCCGAAGGAGTCGGAAGGCGCCTCGAAGGGGTAGGGCTTCAAGAAAGTGCTTAACGACTGTTTCACGGTGGAATTGGCGAACTGAGCCAAGCCCGCAGAGTTGCAGGTAAAGCCATCGGTGGCTACGATGCCGGAGCAATCTGTGGAAACCGTTGTGCCGGTGTCGCTCAGTTTCGTTCCCAGAACCAGATATTTGGGATCCATCTGGTTGGAATAGGCTCCGCGGCCCGTGAGGCTATCGGTCTGCAGGAAGTGACCCTCTGAACCGACATAGGTGGCGGAGACCGCCAGCGCACTGGTTACCTGACGCTGGATGCCGAAGGTCCAGTTGATGTACTCCGGCGCGCGGCCGCCAAGATACGGGTCGTCATACGTCGAGCCCGAAGGCGCTGTCGCATAGGTGGTCGGACTACCGCTGATGGTATTGGTGGTGTAGCCGGTGCCGTACTGCGGACCCGACGCCACGCCAGTGGGAGGCGTGTAGGAGGGAATCGCGCCCGTATATTGAGTTGCGCTGATCCCATTAATGGTCGTATCAGTCAGTCCCGTCATGGTGGTGAAATCGTTGGTCGACGAGAAAGACGGCCCGGCCGAGAAGCCCAGCGTTCCCAGAGTTGAGGCATTGCCGCCCACGGCATCGCCATGGGTATACATGACGCCATAGCTGGAGCGGATGACGGTCTTGGAATTCAGCTGATAAGCGAGGCCAAAGCGCGGCCCGAAGTTCCGGAAGTAGTTCTTAACGGGCGTGTCGCAGTTGCATGTACCTGTACCTTTTCCCGTAAAGTTCAGGGCGCCATTGATGCCGGTTACCGGGTTGGCAAGATTGGGATCAAAGAAGCTGGCGTAGTCCTTAACTTCCTTGACGGTGGGGAAGTAATCCCAACGCAGGCCGAGGTCGAGAGTCAGCTTGGAGTTGACCTTCCAGTTGTCCTGAATATAGGGCGAGATGGCGCGGAAGCGCGCTCCGTAGCCCGGGTGCAAAGAATAATCCGTGAGGCTGCCCTTGTCGACTTGGCCGATGAGGAAGCTGGCGTAGGCCATACCGGTGCTGGCCGCGGTTGTATAGCTGGAAGTACTGGTTGAGGCGATGCCCGCGGTCTCCGTGACGGCGTTCGTAAGGGTCAACGGGGTTGTTCCACCAGTGGCGCTGATGGTGTTGTAGAGCATCCATGCAGTCTGTCCGCCAAAGGTGAAGTTGTGCTTGCCGACGGTCCACTGGAGGTTATCGAGCGCCGTGTAGTTTTCAGCCAGGGTTACATTGGCGGTGGTGCCGCCCCAGCCTGTCGGAGGATTCCCGGCTGTACCCCAAGCCACGATTGGAAAGGTCTGCTGCGCCTGACCGACGGGCAGATTGGACAAGCCCATGTGCGTAGCGGAAAAAGCCGTCGCCTGGTCGGGATTGAAGGTAGGACCGTTGTAGCGGGCATAGCCCCACTTGATCTGGTTGATGAGGTGCGGGGTGAAGATGTGGGTTTCTTCAATGATGCCCACGGCGGTCTTGGGCGCGTATGTCTGACCGTAGTTGTAGGGGATCGGCCCAACGTTGCGGCCGGAAGTGGTTTGGCCGACGGGATTGGAGCTGGCCTGACGTCCATCGGCAAAGATGAATACGACCGTGTCCGAGGAAGTGGGCAGGAAGTCGATGCGGTCCGTGGTGGACCAATTGATGAGCCCAGTTGCGTTGGGGGCGATGTAGTTGTTTTGCAGAGCCGAGGAGATGCCTGACGTAGGCAGCAAGGCCTGCATATTCTTTGCAAAGGCGGACATTTCGTTGGCCGGGATCACATTGACCGGGGCGCCTGACAGGGTAGGATTGCCGCCCGGTCCAATGCTTGTACCGGCCATGTAGCCATACTGATACCGGCAGGGATAATGGTTGGCTACGTAGATGCCGCCAGTCAAAGTGGCGTTGTTATTGGTGCAGGCGGTCTGTGTCGTCGGGTCGTAGATCGCTTGATTGCCCACAGCGCTGAAATCGCCGCCCTGCTGGCCTTTACCAGTGGTGCCGCCGCTGTTGGTCGGGAAGGTCATGGGCGTAGGCGTCGCGCTGGTATAGCGGAAGCCATTGTAGTTGCCGTAGTAGAAGACCTTTTCCTTCCACTTGCCGAAGGGAACCAGCGGTCCGCTGAGGTTGATGCCGTATTCGTTGCTGTGCTCAACTGGCTTGATAGGAACACCGGTTGCCGGGTTGGGAGCCTTGCCCCAGAAGCCCCAGGTGTCAAGTTCAGTATTGCGGAAGAACTCATATACGGAACCGTGCTGCTTGGCGCCGCCTTGCTTGATGGTGTAGTTCATGACGCCCTGGCCTTCATAAACGGACGAGTAACCAGTGGTCTGCACCTGGAACTGGTCGATGGCGTCAACCGACATGGCGGTCCACACATAGCGCGGGTCGCCGTTGCCGCCGGCGCGTACAAACACAACGCCGTCTACGTATACAGCAGAGGCAGCTCCCTTGCTGCCGGAGCCGTTGACCACGCCAACGTTGGTGGTGGCGTTGCCGTTGGTTTCATTGCCCTGCACACCAGGCATGAGGTAGACAAAGTCAGTGGCGCGCCGCTGATCAGGAGAGCCAAAGGAACCCATTTCAATGGGCAGTTCCGAGTACATTTCGTTTTCCATGGTGGCGCCGACCGTAGCGTTGGTAGTTTCCAACTGCGGAAGCGTGGTGGTGACGGTAATCTCGACGCTGGAACCGCCAACCGTCAGAACAGGGTTATATGTCTGCGTTTCCATCGCATTGACATGGATGCCGGTCTGAGTGAGCTTTTCAAAGCCTTTGACGGACGTGGACACGGTATAAATGGCCGGGTCCAGGTTCGAAAAGTTGTAGTTACCCGTTGCGGTAGACGTCGTAGTGACGGTAATGTTGGTTGCGGTGTTGGTAGCGGCAACAGTGGCGTCAGGAATCACGGCTCCTGTCGAATCCGATACCGTTCCAGCAACTGCGCCTTTACCTGTCATCTGCGCATTCGCGCAGAACGGCGCCATCATGGCGATGACCATAAGAACCAGCCATCCCCTCATACAAATCTGTCCTATACTTCTCATCCAAGCCTCCATAAAATTGCTACTTGTTGCTTTGGTTACTGACCCACACAATCACCCCAGCCGGCATATTTGCCGACAGTGGTCAGACCACTTCTGAAGCGACACTAGTGTCCCGCACGATATACGGGTCTGTCAAGAAATAAATGCAAGCGCGAACAAGCATCCATAAACCGCCTGTAAAATGAATGACTTGCGTGACATAGTGCAGTAGAGACATTCCCCAATTACCAAGTCCCAGTCAGCCCGGTAGCAGGCCTAAAGCATAGAGCCTGAGTTCACTCAGTATTTGCCGGACGGCCCTCGTTCTTTGCCATCCTGCACGGCCCAGCTTCTTCGCTGACAAGCCACTAGCCGGGGGCGAGAGGTCCAGAGGCATTCTATACCGCTCACTGTGCGTTAGCCCGTTCTGACGCATGGGCGACCTTGCGGCCATTTCAACGAAACAGAGGCGCGGCAAGCGGATTTATTGGATGTTTTTCGGCTTGGCGTCGGCCTTGATTGTCTTGGACGCCGCACGGCGTTCCATGCCTTGCGCGGTGCGAGCCATGCGCAGGTGCTGCTCCATAAGTTTTTGAGCTTCCACGGGGTCGTGCGCGCGAATGGCGCGATAAATTTGCCGGTGCATCTCTGCGGATTCACGCAGGTCGGTCGAGCGTTCAACGGTTTTACGGCGTTTGTCATACAGAGCCGAAGTGATGGTCTCCATCAAGGCGGCAAGTATGGGATTGCCGGAAGCCTGGGAGAGAATGCGGTGAAATAGCACATCGTGGATCAGAAATTCGGCGGGATTGTCCACGGAAGCAAAGAACTCGGCAACCTCTTCGGCCAGCGCGGTATGATGCTCCTCTTTGCCGCGCTCAGCGGCCAGAGCGGCAAGATGGCTCTCAAGAATCAACCTCACTTCAAACATATGCCAGGATTGAAATCCATGCAGCACCCCCATGAGGCTGAAGGATGCTTTGCCAAATTCGGCCGGGCCGTCGGCGACGAAGGTGCCAACGCCGTGCCGCACCTTCATCACTCCCATGGCTGCCAGGTAGCCTATGCCAGTGCGAAGGCTGGCACGGCTGATCTTCAGCGAACGCGCAAATTCGCGTTCTGGAGGGATTTTGTCTCCCAGTTGCAGTGTTCCATTCTCAATGAGGGAGCGAATATGGTTGACCACTTGCATGGTCCGATGCGTATCCGGAATTTCCTGCTTGATCCGCGGCATAAGGGCTGACACCTGCTTGCATTGTCTGAAATGCAGGGGCAAAATGAGATTAACACTGAAGACCGACCACCGTACGAAGAAATTCATTTACATTCTTTGTTTGCCTTCTGAATGTGTATACTGTGGTCTGACCTCTCAGGTCAATTCTCAACTCTCTCCCGGAAGGGCCTAGAATTAGCCATGCTGCTCCAAGAAGATCGCTTATTTCCCGCCGATGCGTCAACCCGAAAGATAGCAAGAGCTTTGTACGCGCAAGTCCGAGGCTTGCCAATCATCAGCCCTCACGGGCATACGGAGGCAGGCTGGTTTGCCAGAAATGAGCCTTTCCCCGACCCGGCAAAGCTGTTCGTGCAGCCCGATCACTACGTCTTCCGGATGCTTTACAGCCAGGGAATCTCCATGGAAGACCTGGAGATAGGGGAGGATGAGCTTAAGGACGCCCGCAAGATTTGGCGCATCTTCGCCAGCCATTACTACCTGTTTCGCGGAACCCCGACACGCATATGGCTGGATTTCGCCTTTCAGGAGCTTTTTGGGCTGGAGGAGCGGCTAACGGCGAAGAATGCTGACCTGTACTTCGACACCATTGACGCGAAACTGAAGACGCCGGAGTTTTTGCCCCGCGCGCTTTTTGAGCGTTTCAACCTGGAAGTACTGGCAACCACGGATTCCCCCCTGGACACCCTGGAAGACATTCAAGCCATCCGCGCATCGGGATGGAAAGCGAGGATCGTGCCGGCGTTCCGGCCCGACCCAGTGGTTGATCCGGAGTTTGCCGGTTTCTCCCAGTCGATTCTCAAGCTGGGCGAGCAGACCGGCGAAGACACCTCCACCTGGAAGGGCTACCTGAACGCGCTGCGCAAGGCGCGCCTGCGCTTCAAGACGCTGGGCTGCACCTCGACCGACCATGGGCATTTGACCGCGCAAACCGCGGATCTGCCCGCTAACGAAGCCGCGGAACTGTTTTGCAGGGTGCTGGCCGGCAACGCCGATGCCCGGCAGCAGGAACTCTTCCGCGCCCAGATGCTGACCGAGATGGCGCAGATGAGCCTGGAAGACGGGCTGGTGATGCAGATTCATCCGGGAAGCACGCGCAACCACAACCGCAAGGTCTATGAGAAGTATGGCCGCGACATGGGCGCCGACATCCCCCGGCCAACCAACTATGTGGATGCGTTGCGGCCCCTGCTGAACCGCTTTGGCAACGAGAGCAAGCTGACCATCATTCTTTTCACGCTGGACGAATCGACCTACAGCCGTGAATTGGCTCCGCTGGCGGGGCACTATCCCTGCCTGCGGCTGGGGCCTCCCTGGTGGTTCAATGACAGCCCCGAGGGCATGATGCGCTTCCGCGAACAAGCGACCGAGACGGCAGGCTTCTACAACACGGTTGGATTCAATGACGACACGCGCGCCTTCCTCTCCATTCCCGCGCGGCACGATGTGGCGCGGCGCATTGATTGCGCCTTTCTTGCCCGACTGGTTGCCGAACACCGGCTAGACGAGGATGAAGCGTATGAAGTAGCGTACGAATTGGCCTACGGATTGGTGAAAAAGGCATACAAGCTGTAGGGGGAGAAAGAGAATGGGCAATCCGGATTCCGGAGCATTGCGCGGAGCGGGGATTTCACCGATCATGAAGATAGGACATGTGCGGTGGACGATCTGCGCCATGCTCTTTGCCGCCACCACGATCAACTACATGGACCGCACGGTTCTGGGGCTTCTGAAACCTACCCTCATGCAGAGCGTTGCCAATCATGGCATCGGCCTGACAGAAAAGGGTTTCGCGGACGTGGTGAGCTACTTTGTCTTCGCCTATGCGGTCGGACTGTTGTTTGCCGGCTGGTTCGTCGACAAAGTCGGCACGCGCATCGGCTACATGGCCATCATGGCTGTGTGGAGCCTCTCGGCGATGGGCCACGCGCTGGTCAACTCAGTGTTTCAGCTTGGCATCGCGCGCACCTGCCTTGGAATAGGCGAATCCGGCAACTTCCCCGCAGCCAACAAAACCAACGCCGAGTGGTTCCCACAGAGCGAGCGCTCATTTTCTTTCGGCATCTTCAATTGCGGCGCCAATGTTGGCGTGATCCTGGCCACGCTCATCGTGCCGGTAGTGACCTACCTATTTGGCTGGCACGCCGCATTCCTGGTCACCGGATTTTTCTCGGCGTCGTGGATCGTTTTGTGGTTCTTCAAATATAAGAAACCCACTGAACATCCCACACTCTCTGCCGCTGAACTTGCCTATATCAACCAGGACCCGCCGGAAAAGAAAGGTCCGTCTACGCCGTGGTTAAAGCTACTGGGCGTCCCCCAGACCTGGGCATATTCCATCCCCAAGTTCCTAACTGATCCCATCTGGTGGTTCTATCTCTACTGGCTGCCGGGCTACTTCAGCGACAAATTTCATTTGGATCTGCTGCATCTTGGGTTGCCGCTCTTAATTGTTTATAACGCCTCGGCCGTGGGCAGCATCTACGGAGGTTACCTGCCCGCATCCTTCATCCGCCTGGGCCTTACGGCACAGCGCGCCCGGCTGGCGACCATGCTCATCTGCGCCGTCCTGGTAGTTCCTGTTTTTCTCATTAACTTCATTCACGCGGACAATTTTGGGAAGTGGAGCGCTGTAGGTTTGCTTAGTCTGGCCGCCGCCGCGCATCAGGGCTGGTCGGCCAACCTGTTTACCACGGCCTCGGATATGTTCCCGCGCAGCGCCGTGGCCTCGGCAACCAGCATCGGCTCCTGGGCAGGAGCCGTCGGTGGCTTCCTGTTTGCCAGATATATCGGCCACATCCTGCAACTGACAAATGGGGACTATTCGATCCTGTTCATCATTGCCGCCAGCGTTTATCTCATCTCGCTACTCATCAACGTCCTGCTCGCACCGGGACTGAAAAAAGCGGAGTCTATCCTATGAGCCTTTACTGCGCAGTTGGAAGCGTCGATACCGATTTGACTCCACAGCAGTTGAACGATTTGCTGGTGGAGGGTTTGGCCAAGCTGGGCCAGCGCAACAAAGTGCTGGCCGTGCCACCCGATCAAACCCGCGCGCACTCCCGTGCCGGCGATCTGACGCGATTTGCGTGGAAGCACTATGGCGACCGGATGAAGGCGGTTCTGCCCGCGCTGGGAACCCATGCGCCGATGAAGCCCGAGCAAATCGCCGCGATGTACGGCGATATGCCGCTGGATCTTTTCAAGGTGCATAACTGGCGCACCGAAATCGAGACGATGGGCGAGGTACCGGCCGATTTCATCCGCGAGCAATCGGAAGGCAAGCTGAGTTATGCATGGCCGGCGCAGGTCAACAAGCTGATCTCGCGGGGCGGCTTCGACCTGATTCTCTCCATTGGGCAGGTAGTGCCTCATGAAGTGATCGGCATGGCCAACTACAACAAGAACATTCTGGTAGGCACGGGAGGCCGCGACGGCATCAATCGCAGCCATTACCTGGGCGCCGTCTACGGGATGGAGCGGATCATGGGCCGTGCCGCCAATCCTGTGCGCAACGTGCTCAATTACGCCGCCGATCACTTTCTGAAGCATCTGCCCATCGTTTATGTGCAGACGGTGGTGAGCCGCAGAGCCGACGGCGGGCTGGCGGTGCGCGGCCTGTACATAGGCGATGATGTGGAGTGCTTCACGAAGGCCGCGGAGTTGAGCCTTCAAGTAAATTTCGAGATGCTCGACCAGCCGATCAAGAAGGCCGTCGTCTATCTTGATCCCGAAGAATTCCACTCCACCTGGCTGGGAAACAAGGCCATCTATCGCACCCGCATGGCGCTGGCCGACGGCGCCGAGTTGATTGTTCTGGCTCCAGCCGTCAAGGAATTTGGCGAGGACAAGACCATCGACGCGCTGATTCGCAAATACGGCTATTACGGCACTCCGGCGACGCTCAAGTCGGTGGAAGCCAATGCCGATTTGGCCAACGAACTGAGCGCGGCTGCGCACCTGATTCACGGCTCCTCGGAAGGACGCTTCAAAATTACCTGGTGCCCCGGCCATCTCAGCAAGGAAGAGGTGGAGGGCGTCGGCTTCGGCTATGGAGATTTGAACGCGATGCTCAAGCGCTACGACCCGAGCAAGCTTAGTCTCGGCGTAAACCAGGTTGATGGGGAAGAGATTTTCTTCATCTCCAATCCGGGGCTGGGGCTTTGGGCGCATCGCAGCCGCTTTTAATTCGGAGAGAGTATGGACAAGAAGAATTTAATACTTCCGAAGTATTCGGTTGGAACCGGAGACCGTTTTGCGCACCAGGCCAAGGCGCAGTTGCAGGCTTGCATCAAGGCTCTAGAGGCCGGCGTTGAAGTGGCTCCCGTATGGAATAAATCGCACCGCGAGCATAGCATCATCGGCTCCGAGCCAGCCGCGACGCGCGCCGCCGCCGATGCCGCCGTCAAGGCGCTGGGTTGGAAGCTGCCTTACTTTTGCGACGCCGATCACATCACGCTGGAGACTGTTGGCCACTTTCTGGATGCGTGCGACTTTTATACGCACGATGTGGCCGACTTCATCGGCCAGCCTGCGACCGACGCTGACATCGATCAATTCGTCGGCAAGCATAAAGAGTTGCTGGGACACATCCAGCTCGAAGGAGTCAGCGAAAGCTTCGAAATTACGACGGAGATTCTTCGCAAGTCCGCTCAGAAGTATCTGATCGCCGTGAACAAGGCCGGCGAGATCTATCGGGTTATCGTTGCCGTAAAGGGGGAAGGGAACTTTATTTCGGAGGTCTCGATGGATGAGACCGATAGCGCGCAGAGTCCCGTCGAGCTGCTGATTATTTTGGCGGCCATCGCCGATGAAGGCATTCCCGTGCAGACGATTGCACCCAAATTCAGCGGCCGCTTCAACAAGGGCGTGGACTATGTGGGCGACGTGGCGCAATTTGAACGCGAGTTTGTGCTGGATGTTGCGGCCATCGCCTACGCGGTGAAGCATTTTGGACTGCCGGGTAATCTCAAGCTCAGCGTGCACTCCGGCAGCGATAAATTTTCCATCTATCCCGCGATACACGCGACCATCAAACGCTTCAACGTTGGCGTTCACCTGAAGACCGCGGGAACGACGTGGCTGGAGGAGCTAATTGGACTGGCTGAAGCTGGAGGCAGTGGTCTGGCGCTGGCCAAGGAGATTTACGCAGAGGCCCTTGCAGATCATGAGGAACTGTGCGCACCTTATGCAACCGTCATTGATATTGATACGGCCAAGCTGCCGTCCCCCATGGTAGTCAATGGCTGGTCTTCGGAGCAGTACACCTCTGCCTTGCGCCATGTGCGCAGCGCAGCCGCGTACAACGCCAGCCTGCGCCAGTTGTTGCATGTAGGCTTCAAAGTAGCGGCCAAGATGGGGCGCAAGTATCTCAGCCTGCTGGAAGCCAATGAAGCTGTAATCGCGAAGAACGTGAC
>CABDYB010000041.1_pt1 | contig 11134 bp, 11 predicted proteins | sample 3131861 | NCBI WGS metagenome assembly CABDYB01 (sample SAMEA5534336, study PRJEB31848) | metagenome | biome: tundra; feature: field; material: soil | place: USA | collected 2013-05 | depth 0.15 m | reverse complement strand
AGCCCCGGCTCCGCAATAACGGGTTTTCCTGGATTGTGCACCGACAACGGAGCGTTAGAGGCGGGTAATGCGGCCGCGCTCCTGGCTTGGCACGATGCCGCTTTAGCATACGCTTTTCTTATAGCCGAGCCCTGCCCCAGCGCTAACAACTTGACTGGCCAGGATCTGGGCGGAATGACGCTGGGGCCAGGCGTCTATTGTTTCAATTCTTCGGCTGAGCTGACTGGGACACTCTATCTCACGGGCTCGGGCCCCTGGGTTTTCCAGATAGGGAGCACGCTCACGACTGCAACCAACGCTATTGTTGAAGTCAATGGAGCGCCAATTACTAAAGGTGCTTGCCTTTCGCCGGCGCCCGAACTTTTTTGGGCCATCGGCAGTTCCGCGACCTTGGGGACTGGAACTCAGTTCCAAGGAACCCTTATCTCGCTTATCAGCGATACTGTGGTTACGGGCACAAACGTGTCGGGCGAAGTTTTTGCGTTAACCGGCGCAGTGACGTTGGATAACAACACAGTCGACGCCTGCGCCTCCTCTGGCGGCACCACCCCCTCGGCTGGAACCGTCAAGGTAACCGGCGGTGGCCAGATCCAAGTGCCTGATCCCACCTCCCCCGGCACTGCGACCTTCGGCTTCACCGCCGGACCGAATGATCTCCACCTCAACTATCTCAATCACGTAAACGGCCTGCACATCGATGGCCTGGTCAACAATATCGTGGTGATCGCATACAACCCAGACGGCACACCGCTGACGGTCTTGTTCTCCGGCACATGCGGCGTCGATTGCGTCTTCACCGCGACGGTGCAAGACCACGGCCAGCCTGGCACGAGCGATCAGTTTGGTATCACGGTGACCAGTGCAACAACCGGTGCACCGATCGAGGTAAGATCGATGCGCGTTATCAGCAAAGGAAACATCAAGTTCCACCTGTAGAGGCTGGCCTGAGAACACTGTGCCCCCGGAGGCGCCAATGTGTCCCCGGGGGCGCGACACAAATCGCGCCCACCCTCTCGGCATAGACCCTCGCGTTCTAGCACTTAGAGGTAAAACCACAGCCTGTAGGGGTCACTGTACTAAGGCAGCTACCCACCTGACGCTTTTTCACTTGAGCTAAAACATGGGTGCCCCAGGTCCCTCGCATTTGGGGACCTGGGATCGCCATGCTACACCTGAAAGAGATGACTATGCCCACACTCACCCCGCAAATGCTCTCCCTGCTCTCCCGACTCCGCGAACTCGCCGCGGCCGCGCCCTCTCTCGACGCCCTCCAAAAAGCCATCGTCGCGGCCATCGCCGCCGAACTCCCCTATTACAACTGGACCGGCTTCTACATGCTTGATCCCGCCGACCCGCAAACGCTTGTTCTGGGCGCATTCCACGGCGAGCCCACCCCGCACGTCCGCATCCCCGTCAGTGAAGGCATTTGCGGCGCGGCGGTTGCCTCCGGAGAGACCGTTGTGGTGGACGACGTACACGCAGACCCCCGCTATCTTTCCTGCTCCATCCGCACAAAATCAGAGATTGTCGTCCCCATCCGCGTGCAGGGAAAAGTCGTTGGCGAAATCGACATCGACAGCCACACCCTCGCCGCCTTCACCGAGGCCGACCGCAGCTTTCTTGAAGAAGCCGCCGGCATTGTTGGCGCCTGGTTGGAACAGCATTCCCAGTAAATTGACGGCGGCCATGCGCTTCGTTAAGCTGGGTTAGATCTTTGGGATTATTTCCTTCATAGCCTGAATCATTGCCGCCTTCAGCTCTGGCGTCATCTTCCGATGCACGAAGAGAAACACTTCTTTATTGTGATAAAAAACTATGAAGCTATGCTTTTGATTGGCTCCAACGACAAATAGATTCTGGTCACCCAGGCCAGGAATCGATTCGTAGGCGTCTCCCGGTCCGGCTCCGCCTTTTGCTTGCATATAACTATTGGCGTCGGAGGCTGACGCGTTGGTCACAGAAAGTGAGACCTGCGTTCCAGCCGAGTCTGAGGGATACAAGCATAGGAAGCCTGCATCCATGTGGTCCGTGACTGGGCCTCCCGCGAGCACGACTGCCATTTGAGAGCTCAGCAAATCGCAAGACTTTGTAGGGGCAGCATGAGCAATGCAAGGGGCAGCGATAAAGAAAAGAAATGAGGCAGCAGCCGAAAGTGCTGTATGTATGCGCATTAGAGTGTAACCTCGCATCCTGGTTTTGAGATAACGAGAACCCGGTGCGAGCAATATAGCATACCCGCAAATTGAATGCCCTCCAAGCACGAAAAGCCGTCCTTTTCCAAATTGCGGAACCAACTGCACTTTTCTTGCGTACTAGCGCAATATGACAGGCGTGGGTACATTAAGCTGGAGCGGGATAGGACTGGGGCAGCCAGCCAGCCACCAAAGTGACAAAGACCTGTCACTAGGGACCCCGGCTCTCGTGCCAGCCGCCCGTCCGGCGCGCGGGGAGGCAGCTTCTCTGGAGATCGATTGGTCCCAAATCGTCCGCCGCTGCATAGACGGCGATTCCAGCGCCTGGGCCGAGCTGGTCAGCGCGCAGCATCGGCGTGTCTACGGACTTTGCTACCGCTTCACAGGCAATCCCACCGACGCCGAGGACCTGACTCAGGACGTTTTCCTCAAAATTTACTCCAACCTGTCCAGCTTTGACACCACCCGCGGCTCCCTCCAGGTTTGGATCACGAGTTTGACCCGCAACCTGCTGGTGGACAACTTCCGCCGCACCAAAAATCAGCGGGCAACTTCTTCATTAGATGATGGTTGGGAGTCGGCCGAGGAGTTGAAGCCTATCGACCGGCTCACGGCCCGCAGCCTCTCGCCCCACGAAGCAGCAGCCAAAAATGAACTGGCGAAGATGGTGCAGGAGGCTCTGGCGCGCGTCTCGGTTGATCTGCGCGAGGCCGTCATTCTGCGCGATTTGCAGGATATGGACTACAAAGAGATCGCCTGCGTACTGGGCATTCCCGAGGGGACGGTTAAATCCCGCATCAGCCGGGGCCGCGCGGAACTTGCGAGGCTCCTGGAACGTAATAGACGGGAGGTAATGTAAATGGCAGAGCGCAATCATAATCCGAATTCCCCAGCCTGCGAACAGTGGGAGATGCTTTTGGCGGACTCTCTGGACGGGCTGTTGAAGCCCGCTGATGAGGCTGTCTTTAACGCCCATCTGGTCGCCTGCCCGGCCTGCTCGGCCCTCTTTGAAGAGGCGCGCCGGGGCCGCGAGTGGCTGGAGTTTCTCTCCCCGGAACCGGAGGTCCCGGCCGGGCTTTTAAACAAGATACTGGCCCACACCGGTCCGGGACATGAGGCAGGCTACAGGCTGGCGACTGCCGGCGGTAACGTGGTTCCCATCCGTCCGGTTTCAGTTCCTGCCTGGCAGCGTCCCGGCATGGTGGCTCGAGTCCAGCGCTTTGCCGAACCCCGCCTGCTGATGACGGCGGCCATGGCCTTCTTTTCCATCGCCATGACGCTCAACATCACCGGCGTCCGGCTGGCCAATCTGCGGCTCAGCGACCTGACCCCTAGTTCTATGCAATCGATGATGGAGAGAAGGCTCACCATGGCCTCCACCCCCATCATCCGCTACTACGACAACTCGCGGCTGGCCTATGAGGTGCAGACCACCATGCGGGAGCTGCGCCAGACCACCGGCGTTGGCGAGCAAAATAAAGGCGAAGACAACTTGCAGAAGCAACAGGACCGGACGCCCGGCCAATCAAAACAGGCCCCCGGCAACGGAGGCCCGCGTGCAACACCTCTGCAACAGCCTGACAGCCTGACTTTCGGACCGGTTGTTCAACCACCTCTCAACAATTCAGCGTTTTTAGAAACTTCCTCTCAGTGCAGGCCCGCGCACTCCGGCGGCTCCCCAGGGGAAACATGGGAAAGGAGCACAAAATGGATTGCGTAAATCACAGTGGTACCGCCGCGACGGCTTATTGCCAAAGCTGCGGCAAAGCGCTCTGCGCCGGCTGCGTGCGTAACGCGGCCGGGGGGCAGCTTCTCTGCGAGCCTTGCATGACCGCATGGCAGAGCTATCAACAGCCGTTTATTCCGCCTCCGGTTAGCGGGCCCAACCCTTCGGCGGCCGCGGTGCTGGGACTGATTCCCGGCGTGGGCGCCATGTACAACGGCCAGTTCGTCAAGGGCTTCATCCACGTGGTCGTCTTCGCCGTGCTTGTCAGCCTCGCCGGCTATTACGGCATCTTCGGCATTTTCATTGCTGCCTGGATCATCTACCAGTCCTTTGAGGCCTACCACGTCGCCAAGGCGCTGCGCGATGGCCAGCCGCCGCCCGATCCCTTTGGGTTGAACGAGTTGGGCAACGTACTCAACCTGGGCGCGCGGCCGCGGAATCCCGGCCAACCCGTCGCCGGTCAAGGTACTCCAATGCCGCCGGCAGAGGGCTACCAGCCTCCGCCGCCTTATCAGGCCCCCTTCCCGCCGCTGCCGCCCGGCTTTTCTGTTCCTCCCGTGCCGCCGCCCATGTGTTGTCAGAGCAGAGCGCCGGTCGGAGCTATCGTCCTTATTGCCCTGGGCCTGTTGTTTCTGCTCGGCCAGTTGGATGTCTTTCGCGACCGCTTCTTTGGATTAACTTGGCCGCTGTTGCTGATTGCCCTGGGCGTCTGGCTGATCGTTCGTCGTATCGGAGATTCAAAAGGAGGACCTAAATGAGCCATTACATCATGATTCGCCGCCTGCGCGGCCCCGCCATTCTGCTGCTGATCGGAGGAGTTTGGCTGCTCCATGCATCAGGCCTCATTAACCACCCCTGGCATTGGTTTTGGCCGTTGCTGCTGATTATGATCGGCGTCTTCATGCTGGTTGAGCGCGCGGCGCTGGCCGCCGGGGGGGGCTATCCGCCAGGTCCATATTTTGGCCAGCCCTATCCGGGCCAGCCCTACCCTGGCTCTTATCCAGGCGCCGTTCCTCCGTCTCCACCAGCCCCTGGCTCGACCACCGTTTCAGCTAGCTCGCAGGAGTTCCAGAAAAACTCCGAGGGAGAACAATCATGAGCACGCCTCCGAATATGCCTCCTACGCCGCCGCCAGGAGGCGGTGTGCCGCCTCCGTTTCCGCCCTATGATCCCAAAACCCAGTGGCGGGTTTATAAGGAACAGCAGAAGGCCGCATGGCAAGCGCAGCGCGAGGCCTGGAAGGCTCAGCAAAAGGCCCGGCAATACGCTTGGAAGGCCAACCGCGTGGCCGCATACGGTCCGCGTGTTCCCTCCGTTGTCGGCCCCATCATCCTGATTGCCGTCGGCGTCATCGCTCTGCTGATGTTCACCGGCCGCATCGATGCAGCCCATTTCTGGAACTGGTATGGCAACTGGTGGCCGCTGCTTTTAATCGGCGCCGGCCTGGCCATGCTGGGCGAGTGGGCCCTGGACCTGCGACGCGAGACCCCCGTGCGCCGTAGCGGCAGCTTTGTGGGCATCCTCATCCTTCTGGCCGTGTTGGGCGTCTGTGCGTCCGGATGGAATCATGCGCAACCCTGGTTCCACTGGAACGGCAACGGCGACGACTTCTTCAACTCCTTCGGCCTGCCCGAGCACGAAATGGACCAGCAGGCGCTCAGCTCGCAGATTCCCGCTAACTCCGCCATCCAGATCGAAAACCCGCGTGGCGACGTCAGCATTACCGCGGGCGACGGCTCCGCCATCACGGTCCAGGCCCACGCAGTGGCCTACGCCACCTCGGACCTCGATGCGTACAAAATCTTTGCCGCCGAAGCCGCGCATCTGACCGTCAGCGGCAGCTCCGTGCTGGTCAAGTCGGAAAGCAACTCCAGCGGGCGCATCAACCTCACCATCACCGTGCCAAAAAACGCCAAGGTGACGGTGAACGCCGGCAAGGGCGATGTATCCGCCTCCGGCCTGGGCACGGGAATCACAGTTACCGCCAGCGGTGACGTGCAACTCAACACCATTGCCGGCCCCGTCGAAGCCCACTTCACCCATGGACATCACGACTTTTCCGCCCATGATATTCAGGGCGACGTGACCACCGACGGGGACCTGAGCGACATTACCTTCTCCGAGATCAAGGGCAAGGTCGCGCAGAGTGGGGAGATCTTCGGCGATGTGCACATGGAAAGCGTCCATGGGCCGCTGCATCTGCACACCTCGAAGACAGACCTCGATGTGGCGGAGTTGCCCGGCGACCTGACCATGGACTCCGGCGACCTGCGCATCAACCAGGCCAAGGGCCAGGTGCGCGTGGTGACGCACTCCAAGGACATCGACCTCAACCAAGTCTATGGCGACAGCTATGTGGAAACCAGCAACGGCCGCATCGCGGTTGAGCCCGCCGGCCCCTACTCGGTGGACGCGAAAAACAACAAGGGCGACGTCGAGGTGACACTGCCGCCCAACGCCTCCGCCTCCGTGAACGTGCGCGCGCACAACGGAGAAATCATTTCCGATTATTCCCTCCCCGCAACCTCGGGCGAGAACAAGGCGGCTACCTTCACCATCGGCTCCGGCGCATCCAGGATCGTGCTGAGCGCCAGCAACGGCGACGTGCATATCAAGAAAGGTCCAGCCTTCCCGTCCGCGCCTTCATCGGTCGCTCCCAACCAGCCCAAGGCGCCCATGTCGAATGTTCCGCCCTACCACAAGGTTCCGAACATTACTAAAGCGCCCCACCTGAAGGAGCCCAAGGTGCCGCCCGCGCCGCCAGTCAAGCAATAATCCTGACAACCAACCGGAATAAACAAATCAGGCGCAGGAGAATTCACCCTCCTGCGCCCTTTCTTTCGCCTGTTTGTATTTTCCCCGCCTGTTAAACCCTGATCCGTGGCACCCGCGCCCCTATCCGCGTAAAGACCTCCCAGGGAATCGTCCCCGATGCCTCGGCGTGGTCGTAGGCGGTGATGCTTTCGCCGCCTTGCTCGCCCAGAATCACCACCTCGTCGCCCGGCTCCACGCCATCGATTTCAGTCACGTCCACCACCGCCGTGTCCATACTGACGCGGCCTACCAGCGGCGCTCGTTGGCCCCGCACCAGCAAGCTGAAACGGTTGCCGAGCAGACGGTTCAGGCCGTCGGCGTAACCCGCGGCCACCAGCGCCAGCCGCATCGGCTCGGTCGCAACAAAGGTGCCGTTATAGCCCACCACCGCGCCAACGGGAACCGCGCGCACTCCCATCACGCGCGTCTTCCACGTCAGCACCGGATGCAATCGCGCGCGCGCAGAGGTAAGGGACGGCGGTGTCTCCCTCTCGAATTCCGGGTTGAAGCGCGGTACCACGCCGTAGAGTGCCATGCCGGGCCGCAGCATCGTTTTCATTCCATAACGTCTGCCGAGAGCGGCAATTCGCGCGGCGTCGCCGGCCAGAAGCGTGGCGGAACTGCCCGCGTGGAGCCACTCCGGATGCAACCCGGAGGCCTCCATCCTGCTCAGCATTTTTCCCAGCAAGACCAGTTGTGCCTCGGTCGCCCTGCCATCCGCCTCATCGGCGGCAAGCAGGTGGGTCATCACGCCCTCCAGCTTCAGCGGCGACCCCGCGTGAAAGCGCTCCAGAAGCGGCAAGAGCCCCTCCAGGCTCACTCCCTGGCGGCTCATGCCGGTGTCGATCTCCACATGCACCGAAACCGTCTTGCCCGCCGTGCACGCAGCACCTTCCAACTCGTCCAACTGCCACGGCTGCCAGGCCACGGCGCTCAGCCGGTGCTCCACCACCGCCGCTCCCTGCCCTGGAAATGCGCCGCAGAGCACCAGCACCCCAGCCTCCGGGCACAAAGCACGTGCCGCCACCCCTTCCTCGACTGTAGCCACGCTCAGCCACCGGGCGCCTGCGCGCACCGCCGCAGGAGCGCACAATTCCAGCGAATGGCCATAAGCGTCGCCCTTGACCACCGCCATCAGTTCCGTATGGGGCGCGGCCAACTCCAATAAAAACCTGAAGTTGTCTTCTAGGGATTGGGTGCGAATCTCTACCCGGCAGGGGTGTGTTCTCATCAGGCTGTCCAAGCCTCAGTGTAACGCGGGCTGACGTCGCCGACCTTACTCCAGCAGCGCGAACGCCACCACGGTCTTCTCTTTCAACGGAATTTCGTCCAGCAGTTCCGCCTCAAGATCATAGGGGATGGTCATTTCGCAAGCCACCGCCTTTTCCTTGCCGGCGCCAACAAAACACAGCTCGCAGTGACCAAGCTCCTCGCCGTCCCCCATGCGGACCGGCGGGCCGAAGACGCGGCAGGTCATGGTCCGCCACGCGTAAAGGTCACACTGGCCGGTATCCGGGTCCAACACCGGGCAGGCTGCATCGTTGGCGAAATCCTCAAAACGTTCCTCGTCGATTTTGGAGTCGCCCAGCAAGCCTGTTTCCAGATCGCCGGGGAACTGCGCCCCATGCTCGTCAATCCACGCCCGCGCGCGCCCCTCAATTCGTGCGGCCAGAGCCGGATCGGAGGCCCGAATCGTGTCCATCCCGGCTCGTAACCGCAGTGTATCTAATGGGTTAAGGACAAATGCTCCATGGCAGCATTGGCAGCAGCCCGGCTTGCAGACCAGCAACTTGCCTGCGCTCTTCGCCGCATTAGCGAACGCGGCGTCCATGATTTTCACCAATAGAGAATCACCCGTGGGCAAACGCATATTGGACAGGATAACCGAAAGTACCCAGAAAAAGTAAGAGTTACTATTGGCAAATAAAAGGTTACTATTGGCATGGATGGTTACCCATGCCTGATTTCCACAGCGCCGCCATCCCCGGCCATCGCTATCGCAACGCTCCCGCCGCCATCGATCAGTCGATTTCCTTATCCCAGCCCTCCAGCGCCTGCTTGAACGTGCCCATGAACTTGCCCGCGTCTGCCCCGTCAATGGTGCGGTGATCAAACCCCAGGCAGAAGTATTGCACCGACCGAATCGCGATCGTGTCTTGCCCATCGGCGTCGCTCAGCACCATCGGCTCCTTGCGGAGGCCGCCGATAGCCAGAATCGCCGACTCCGGCTGGTTGATGATCGGCGTGCCGAACTCCTCGCCGAAGATGCCTGAGTTGGTCAGCGTAAACGTGGACCCCGACGCCTCGTCGGGCAGCAGCTTCTTCGTTCGCGCCCGTGCGGCCAGGTCCGCAATGGCCCGTGCCAGGCCCACGAAGCCGCGCTCCTCGGCCTGCTTCACCACCGGCACTATCAGCCCCCACTCCAATGCCACGGCAATGCCCAAATGAATGTTCGGGTGGTATTGAATCGCCCCATCCACCAGTGATGCGTTGACAATGGGAAATTTTCCCAGCGCCTCAATCGCCGCCGTTGCGATGAACGGCATATACGTTGGCTTGACGCCGTGCTGCTGCTCGAAGCGCGCCTTCTCCCGCTCGCGAAGCCGAACAATGCGCGTCATGTCCACCTTGTAGACGATGTGCACGTGCGGGCTGATCTGCATGCTCTCCACCATGCGCTGCGCAATGATGGCGCGCATCTTGCTGAGCGGCTGAGGCTCCTGCGGCACCGGCACCTGCGCTGCGGCCACTCGCGATGGTGCTGGCGGCGCCTTCGGAGCGGCGCTTCCGGAACCTTGCTGGCTCAGATGCCGCAACACATCTTCCTTGGTGATGCGGCCTTCCAAGCCGGTGCCGGTGATCCGGCTCAGGTTGAGATTGTTCTCCTTGGCCATGCGCCGCACCAACGGCGACGAGCGCTGCAACGTCTGCGCTGCGGCCATCTCCGCCTTCGGCGCATCCGGCACGGAGCGAACTACTGAAGCCGCGGGAGCTGGGACGGAAGTTGGCATTGTTGTTGATGCTGCGACAGTCGCCTTCGCACCGCTCTCCGAGATCACCGCCACCACCGTATTGACCTCAACGGTTGCGCCCGCTGCAATCCTGATCTCGGCCAGCACTCCGGCAGCAGGTGCGGGAATCTCCGCATCCACCTTGTCGGTGGAAATCTCAAACAGCGGCTCGTCCTTCTCTACCCTGTCGCCGGCCTTCTTGAGCCATTTGGTAATGGTGCCCTCAAAGATCGACTCGCCCATCTGGGGCATAATCACGTCGGTTGGCATGGAGATCTCTCCGCGATGCGGCGCGCACTTCGGTAAGCTCAGGGAAGTCTCCGGGGTGCGCCCGCTACAAGCCGATTATAAATTGCCGCGCATCCGCCAGTTGAATCTTCGGGTGCCCCAAGTCTCGCTTTTGAAACCTGGGAGTCAACGATCTTATCCGGTCCCGTTCCTCATGCCCGAATCGGCCCTTCGCCCCCGCCCTTCAGCCGCTCCACCTCCGCCGGAACCCGCAGCGGCGTATCTTCTGCCGGAAGGGGCGCCGGAAATTGCGGCAGCGCCGTCGCCGCCTCAGATCGCAACGCTGTCAAACTCTCCACCGCCACCACCGGCTCGCCGAAGACCTCGCCAAACTCCCGCGCCACCTGCCGGGCAAGCTCCCCCAGCGTGGGCAGCTCCTCCGGTTTCTCAACCTCCTGCGCCAGGCTCGTCACCGCGTGATCCGGAATCCCGCAGGGAATAATCAAATCAAAGTCCTTCAAGTCAGTCGTCACGTTAAACGCAAATCCGTGCGACGTAATCCCTCGCGCCACGTGAATCCCGATCGCCCCAATTTTCCGCTCCTTCGTGGAACGTTCCTTGACCGCTGTTCCACAACTCTCCTCCAAAAGGCTGCCCTCCGCAGGAGCGCACCACACCCCGGTCAGTCCGCAAATCCGTCCCGCCCTCACGCCAAATTCTCCGCACAGCCGGATCAGCGCCTCTTCCATCCCGCGCACAAAATCCACCGGCCCCATCCGTCCGCCGCTCTCCGTCCTAAGCGTGCGCAGGTCGAAGATGGGGTAGCCCACCAGTTGCCCCGGCCCGTGATAGGTCACGTCGCCACCGCGGTTGATCTCGTGCACGGTCACTCCGCGCCGCTTCAAAAACTCATCCGACGCCAGAATGTTCTCCCGCTTAGCGTTGCGTCCCAGCGTCAGCACCGGCGGATGCTCCAGCAGCAGCAGCACATTCTGGGCGCGCCCCGCCGCAACCAGCCCGGCTATCTCCGCCTGCAACTTCAGCCCGTCGTCGTAGCTTACCCGCCCTAGATAGAGGTACTCAATCATCGTCCTCTTGATTGTAGTCAGGAGGACGCGCCGATCTCAGTCTTCAGCGCGCTTCTGAAGCAAGCCCTTGTAAGC
>CABDYB010000040.1_pt1 | contig 11136 bp, 14 predicted proteins | sample 3131861 | NCBI WGS metagenome assembly CABDYB01 (sample SAMEA5534336, study PRJEB31848) | metagenome | biome: tundra; feature: field; material: soil | place: USA | collected 2013-05 | depth 0.15 m | reverse complement strand
TTCCAGTGTGTCCGTGCGCCCTCTCAGGCCGGATACCGATCACAGTCTTGGTGGGCCATTACCCCGCCAACTAACTAATCGGCCGCGACCCCCTCCCAAAGCGAATTGCTCCTTTGACCCGTAGGTATTATGCGGTATTAGCTAAGGTTTCCCTCAGTTATCCCCCACTCCAGGGTAGGTTAGTCACGTGTTACTCACCCGTGCGCCACTTTACTTATGGTATTGCTACCACTTTCTCGTTCGACTTGCATGTGTTAGGCACGCCGCCAGCGTTGATTCTGAGCCAGGATCAAACTCTCGTTTGAAACTGTTGCTTCCCCTCTACCGACGGAGGTCGGAGAGGTTCGGCTGCATCGCGCCCTCGAAAAAGCGCGATACCTATTTAGTGAGAATGATCAAGCCAAACCTGATCTTTTCTCATAACTGGCATGTTCAACCTAATTGTCAAAGATCCTTGAGGCATTCCGCCTGAGCGGCGCCCTTGGGGATCGAGGGCCAGCCTTGCGGCCAGCTTGTCCTCGAACTTGTTGCGCTTGCCAAGGACGCGTTCGATTGCGTCTTTCGGCGTTTTTGCGCGAACCTTTCAAACATATCAAAAATCAACCTGCCAGTCAAACCGGCCAAGGCGACTCCCGTTCAAAAGCCCGCACAGCGCAAAAATATCAATCATCAACCGGCGCAAACCGCGCCTGAGCCGCTAAGGCTCACAGGAGTTTCCTCCTGGGTTTTGCAATAGCTTGTTCTCTGTGGTTTCCCTACAGGGGTTTCAGGGGCTTGTGCCTCACCTGACCCAACGAACCAGCATCACAACTTGCTTCCCAATTCCCTCAACGGGCAGGCCTGTCGGCCACCGGGAGGCTCTATAACCAATTTGCAACTTTCCAAGAGTAGCACACACCACTCTCGTTTGCAAGCGATACACTATCACCGCTGTTGCCGCTCTGTCGCAACTCAGTAAGAATAGCAACCCGCCCGCCGAATTGCAAATGCGCCTGCCTGTGGGAAACCGCCGCTTTTGTGGGAAACTCGCCCTCAAGGCCGCGCAATCATCCCCAAGTCCGTCAATCCATTGACGAAATACTGCATTGCCAACGCCACCAGCAGCAATCCCATCACCCGCACCAGTACCCGAATCCCCGTCTCGCCCAGTACCCGGCGCACCCGGCCCGCACCGGCCAACACCCAGTAGCTCGCCAGGCTGGTCAGCCCAATCGACCCTAAAATCGCCCCCATCTCCCAGCGCCACAAGCCGGGCGTCTGCCCCACCAGCACCATGACTGTGGAGATGGCCCCCGGCCCCGCCAGCATCGGAAGCCCCAACGGCACAATCCCCGCGTCCTCTTTGTGCGCGGCCTCCTCGGTGTCCCCGGTCGCCTCCTGGGTCGCCGACCGCTTGGCCTGCAACATGTCCAGCCCGATCAGCAGCAGAATCAGCCCCCCGGCAATTTCGAATGCCGGCAACGTAATACCGAACAGCCGGAAGATCAGTTGCCCGCCCACGGCAAAGCTGGTCAGCACGATGAAGCAGGTCAGAGCGCCTTTGCGCGCCATGCGCTTGCGCCGCGCCCCGTCCGCTCCCTCGGTAATCGCCAAAAACGACCCAATCGCCGCAAACGGGTCCACCAGAAAAAAGATCGAACTGAGCGCCAGCACGGAAAAGCGCATCAGCGGCGCATGGCTCAACTCGTGCAACGCCATCTCGGCAGGATTGGTCCACATCATTCCTTGAGGCTAGTACATTGCGCTCAGATTTGTCAGCGGTCAGCATCAATCATAGGGTCGACCGCAGTCTCTACGAGGAGCGAGCCTGTGCGCGAATCTCCTCGCGCGATGCCGACGATTGGCCGGTCGTCGCGACCGCTCTGCTGATCGATGCGCCCATCTGGACCGAAGATCAGGACTTCTTGGGGAGCGGCATCGCTACCTGGACCAGCAACAAAATCGAGTTATTCCTGCGCAACATAGAACGGCTGGCCGGGTTTTAGCCTATGAGGGCTGGGAACCGGTCCCAACCCTGGCCAGGGGTATACTGATGCGAGGCCGGGAGAACCAAATCCGCATTCCCGGCGCAAAGGAGCTTTTCCGTGAAAATGACTCGCAACATCGTGGCAATCTTCTTCCTCGCCGCCGCCATCGCTATTCCCGCGTTTGCGCAGAGCGGCACGGATACCTACAAATCGAAGTGCCTCATGTGCCACGGCGTCGATGGCTTGGCCGCAACCAGTGTCGGCAAGGCGATGAAGGTTACGTCCTTCAAGGACCCAGCCGTGCTCAAGACCTCGGACGCTCAAATGTTCGCCATCATCAAGAATGGCAAGGGCGCCAATATGAAGCCGTTTGCCGGAAAGCTGACCGACGACCAGATCAAGTCTGTCGTCGCCTACATCCGCACGCTGCAGAAATAGAGCGGATCGCTCCGGTTTCCGGATTTCGCCCTCACTGATCGATGGCGGACGCGCACATCGCGCGTTCGCTCTGTTTTTTCCGTCTTCCCGTTTTGAATACCCCGCCTGTTTCTCCCTTCAAAAAGAGACTTTTACCTCCTTCATTGCCGGATTAGGTGATGTACATCACAGACCCCCCTCGCCGAAAATCTCTACCGTTCACTCAACCCATGCTGTCAGCGCGTTTCCCCCATGGAACGCTCAGAATGAACTTGCATGTTGGTTTCCAGCGCGGGAGGTCGAGGCGTTTGTCCAGCAGTATCCATAAGTTAAGAACCGTTGCGGCAGGGAGTGCGAGCCATGTGCGCTAACCAGGCTCCCGATCCCTCGCGCCGTCGCGCCATTGAGATTTTTCTGGGCGGCGGTCTGCTTGCCTCTCTGGCGTCCTTTCTCTATCCCGTGATGCGTTACTTTATTCCTCCGCAAGTCACCGATCTCGGCGGGGACGAGGTGATCGCCGCCAAGCTCGGCGAGATGAAGCCCAACTCCGGCAAGATATTCCGCTTCGGCAGCAAGCCCGGCCTGCTGATCCTGAACGCCGACGGCACCTTCCGCGCGCTCTCCGCCACCTGCACTCACCTGGGCTGCATCGTGCAATATCGCGCCGACCTGCGCGAGATCTGGTGCGCCTGCCACAACGGCGTCTACGATCTGAACGGCCGCAACGTCTCCGGCCCGCCCCCCCGGCCGCTCACCGTCTTTGATGTTCACCAGCGCGGCGACGAAATTGTCGTCAGCCGCAAGCGGGAGGCCTGACCGTGATCGCCGCTCTGATTCGCTGGCTCGATGAACGGCTTGATTTGGACGGGCTCATCGCCCCGTTCAAGCACAAGACCGTCCCTCAGCATCGCCTCTCCTACTGGTATTTCTTCGGTGGCATCACGCTGTTCCTCTTCGTGATTCAGGTGCTCACCGGAATCCTGCTGCTGCTCTACTACCGCCCCGGCGCCAACGAGGCTTACGAGAGCGTGCAGTACATCATGACCAGGGTGCAGTTTGGCTGGCTGATCCGTTCCATCCATGCATGGGCGGCCAATCTGATGATTTTCACGGCCTTTGTGCATATGTTCAGCGTGCTGTTTCTCAAGGCCTACCGCAAACCCCGGGAACTGACCTGGGTGACGGGGATGCTGCTGCTGTTTCTGGTGATGGGCTTCGGCTTCAGCGGCTATCTGCTGCCCTGGAACACGCTGGCCTTCTTCGCCACCAAGGTGGGCACGGAGATGGCCGGGCAGGTTCCCATCATCGGCAAGGCCATGATGATCTTTCTCCGCGGCGGTCCGGAGGTGACCGGCGCCACGCTGACCCGCTTCTTCGGATTCCACGTCGCCGTGCTGCCGGGATTGGTCACCGTGCTCATCGCCATCCATCTGTTTTTTGTCCAGCGCCAGGGCATGAGCGTTCCTCCCAAAGTCGAAACGGAGTGGACGGCGAATCCCTCCGCCCGCCGCGAGATGAAGTTCTTTCCCAACTTTGCTCTGCGCGAATTGATGGCCTGGTACGTGGCCATGGGCGTGCTCGGCGCGCTCGCCGCCATCTTCCCCTGGAATCTCGGCGTCAAGGCCGACCCCTTCATCTCCGCCCCGGCCGGCATCAAGCCCGAGTGGTACTTCCTCTTCATGTTCCAGACCCTCAAGATGATTCCCTCCAAGGTCTGGATCATCGACGGCGAGGTGCTCGGCGTGCTGGGTTGCAGCCTGGCCGGATTGCTGTGGCTGCTGCTGCCCTTCCTTGAGAACGAGAAATCCTCCCGTAGCAAAGCATGGGTCACCGGAATTTCCATTTTTGCCCTGGTGTACGTAATAGGTATGACTGTCTATGGCTTCCTTGCGCAATAATTCGCTGCTCGCCGCCCGCTCCGTCCTGCTGCTGGCTGGCTCCATCCTGCTCGCTTCGTGCCCGGCATTCGCGCAGGCCGTCAACTCCTGCCTGGACTGCCACTCCGCCCAGGACGGCCCCCTGCAAGTCACTGCGGAAAAATTCAGCCAGGACATCCACGCGCAAAAGGGCCTCACCTGCGTCAGTTGCCACGGCGGAGACGCCTCCAACTACGATCCCGACCAGGCCATGAACCGCAAGGCCGGATGGAAGGGCAAGATCGATCGCAAGCAAATTCCGCAACTGTGCGGCAGTTGCCACTCCAATCCCGCCTACATGCGCACCTACAATCCCAGCCTGCGCACTGACCAGCTCGACCAGTACCACACCAGCATGCACGGCAAACGCCTGGCGATGGGTGACACCAAGGTTGCTGTCTGCGTCGATTGCCACAGCGTCCACGATATCCGCCCGCCCAGCGATCCTCGCTCCACGGTCAACCCCGTCAACGTGGCCCAGACCTGTTCGCGTTGCCACTCCGACGCGGCGCTCATGAAGCCCTACGGCATCCCCACCGATCAGTTTGCCAACTACTCCACCAGCGTTCATCACGACGCCATGGTGGTCCGCGGCGATCTCAGCGCACCCACCTGCACCACCTGTCACGGAAATCACGGCGCCCTGCCGCCCGGCGTCGACAAGGTGCAGAACGTCTGCGCCAACTGCCACGCCTTCCAGGCGCAGATGTACGGCAAAAGTTCGCACTTCAAGGCCTTTCAGGATAAGGGTCTGCCCGGCTGCGTCGTCTGCCACAGCAATCACGCCATCCACATGCCCTCCGACGCCATGCTCGGCACTGGCCCCGCCGGCGTCTGCATGAAGTGCCACGCTCCCGGCGACCAGTGCGACAAGGCGCGCGCCGCCATCCTCACCAACCTCACGCAGCTCGACGCAGCTGTCAAGGACGCCGATCAGTCTCTGCGCCTCGCCGAGTCTGCCGGCATGGAGGTCAGCGCGGGCCGCCTCTCGCAGGACCAGGCCCAGGATTCGCTCACCAAGGCCCGCGTCACCATCCACACCTTCCAGACCGCGCTGGTGGACGCGGACGTTCAGGCCGGCATGAAGATCGCCGCCGCCAACCTCAAAGCCGGCCACGACGCCATGGTCGAGCGCAACCATCGCCGCATCGGCCTCGGCATCTGCCTCCTCGCCATCGCCTTCATGCTCCTCGGCCTCTGGCTCTACATCAAAAAACTCGAGAGATAGAAACCCGTTCACATCAGTTTTGTTTTCGCAAAATATCGCAGGTGGCCCGGTCATCAGTCCCGAAGAATCACCATGAGCCATGAGAAGCTGTGCCCCGTTCATCGCGGCCCTATCGCGATGAGCGGGCTGGCGGCCCAAGTCCGACCAACAAAGTTGGGTGCCCAGGTCTCGCATTTGAGACCTGGGAATGAGAATGTGGGTGCCCCACCCTCGCCGCGTTCTTGTTTTTGCGGCTATCGGGGTCCCCGGCGAGTGAACTTTGCTCGCTGGGGTGATCTAGGGTGGGATGCGACGGCAAAATGAGCAATTCTGAGCAGCCACGGCTCCGAGAATTGTCTTTAATTCTCCTGTGTATTTCTCACCGCTGAAATCGTTCTCTGCATCTTCGTCAACTCTCTCGCGAAGATTGAAACCATAACCATGCCTGAGCTTTAAGAACTGGAGCCATGATGAAAATCGCCGGAATTCTACTGATCATTTGCGGGGTTGCAGCGCTCATCTACGGTGGATTCACATATACGAGCCAAAAGAAAGTTTTGGATATTGGTGATATTCATGTGAACAGAACAGAAACCCATACACTCCCTGTTTCTCCTATCCTGGGCATCGTTGCCATAGCAGGCGGCGCTGGCATGATAATTTTTGGGGTCAAAAAGGGTAGTTGAACCCCTGCAAGTTTTTAAAAATCAACCAGCGCGACGAAGTCGCGCTTAAATCCCGTGTACCAAAAAATCCTGGATAATCATCTTTGTTGGATATCCCAGTTCTCGTATTCGAAAACTGGGATATCCAACGGTCAGGTTTTTCTGTTCCCTGTTCCCTGCCTATTTTCACCCCTCAATCTTTTCCTCCCTGATCTTCTCCCGAATCGCCTCGACCAACCTGCGAATCCGCCGTTTTGCTACATCGCTGCCTTCCTTCTTCTGCTCCCAGGTCTTTTCCACCGCCTCCATTGCCACCGCCAGCTTCCGCTTCCGTTTCCGCTCCGACTGCTGCCGCCACACTAGATGTTTCACGTCCTTTGCCGCATGTTCCTCATAGCTCCCCTTATAAGGCACAATGGCATACACCACCTTGCACGACATCGCCCGCGCCGCCTTGTCCAGCCCTTGCAGCGAAATCTTATCCTTCCACTCCGCCCGCTCCATTCGAAAGACCGCCGACGGGCTAACCCGCAAGTCCTGGGCCATCCCTGTCGCTGTAAGCCCCAGCGCCTTGCGCACCGCGCGCAGCCATCCACCCGATGGCCGGTGCACACGCCGAGCCATCAAAAACGGCTTCAGCTCCCGGTCCAGTTCTCGCTGCGCGATCATCTGCATCTTCCACTCCATGCCTCTTCTCCTCTCCCAACTCGCACCCGCTGACTGGCTGTTCTCTATTCCCTATTCCCTATTCCCTGTTTTTTCCCATTCTCCCCCTTATCTCCTGAATGATCTGCAATCATTTCCCGAAAAATGGTGCGCTGTTCCTTCACGGTGTCCGAAATCCGGTAACCTGCAGCTCACCATTTTGCAACTCCGAATGAAGGCGCCGCACTACAATCGTTTCGTGCTCCCTGAATCCCAACGCGACCTGCTCGAAATAGTCCTGGTCTCCCCGCGTAACCCTCTGAATATAGGAGCGGCGGCGCGCGCCATGGCCAACTTCGGCCTTCATCGCCTTTCGGTTGTGGCCCCCTTTGACCCCACCTGGCGCGAGGCCCGCTCCGCCATCGGCGCTCCGGAGTTGCTGGTAAACGCCGTGGAATCAGCAACTTTGTCCGAGGCCGTGGCCGGTTGCACCATGGTAGTAGGCACCGGAACCCTCACCTGGCGCAAGCCCGAACAGCCCGTCATCCAGCTTCCCGAACTGGCCCCTCTGGTCAGTCAGGAACTCGCCCGTGGCGGCCGCGTGGCCATGGTCTTTGGCTCTGAAAAACATGGACTTACGCGTGAAGACCTCTCCTGGTGCCACCTTCTGGTCGAGATCCCCACCGACCCCCTCCAGCCCTCCATGAACCTGGGCCAGGCCGTCGCCGTCTGCCTCTACGAGCTCACCCGCCGCACCGAATCCGCGCCCGCAACCAAAGTCCCCTCAGTCACTTCCGCTGCTCCCTCTGGCCGTCTTGATCTGCTGGCGGGGGTGATCGAAGAGGCCATGCAGGCCGTCGGCTACTCGCCGCGAGCCATGCAGCCAGCCAACCGCCACGACCTCCGCCTGCTCCTGCGCAGACTCTCGCTCTCCGCGCACGACACGCGCCGCATCCTCGGCCTCTTCCGACGCATCCTTTGGCGGCTCAATCACTTAGGGCGTTAGCGCATTTCTGTTCGACTACGGGAGCGGAGCTCTGTTAGAGTGTCGCTCAAAGGCTCACCCATGCTCACAGCTCTCGTTCGGCCTAATTCCTCTGTTTTGGCAGTTTTAGCTCGTTTTGTCGCCGTAGCCTGTTGCGGCCTTCTGGCGTTGGCTTTTTCCTCTCCGGCACAGCAACCAGCGCAACCCGATACGAATCAACAGCCTACGGCCCCAGCGGCAATCGCGCCGCTGGCGCAGTTGGCCCCACCGCAGGTGGCCGGCAGCATTTCGGAAGCAGAACTCAAGCAGTTGCTGGTGGGCAAGACTCTCTACCTGCGCGACGGTTACCTGGACAACTCCCTTAGTTTCAATGAGCACGGCCACCTCATAGGGCACTCCCCGCAAGGTTCCTACACGCTCAGCGGCCTGCAGATCGACAAGGTGCGCCTCAGCAAGCATAAGGTCACGCTGGAAGGCGCCCGCTATGGGCTGCACTTTTTGGGCCAGATGCCCTCCGAGGACACCTCCATTGCTTTTGACCGGGTTCGCATCACTCCCAACAAGAAAGTGGTCAAAATTACTATCGACCGGGAGATGGTGGTGAAGCCCAAGAAAGATAAAGAAGCCAAGGGCGGCAAGGAACCCACAACAGGCAAGGAAGAAAACGAAAAGAGTAGTAAATTCTGGCACTTAAAGCGAGCCGAATCGCCAGCCACCGAGCAGGCGCAGCCGGCCCCGCCGCCGCCCGCGCCCGAATTAAGCGAGGCCGATCAGCTCAAAGCCTCCATCGCCGCCACGCCCGAGGCCGAGCGCCCGGCCGACCCCAAAAGCGTGACCACCACCATTTCGCCGGCGCACGCCACGTAGGTGTTCAAGGACGCACTCGATCAGGTTTTCGCCCAGGAACTCGACGAGCGCATGATGGCCGGCCTGCCCGACTTCTGGAAGCTCTACTACCAGGCGGTGGCGGCCAAGGCAGACTACCGGCCCAAAGACCCGTCCATCCTCCGCCAGAATACAGTGGACCAGAAGGCGCGCCTGTTAACCGCCTTCGAGCCTGATTCGAATGAATTCGCCCAAGCCCATGGCGTGGCGGGCATCGCGCAATATCATGCGGTTATAGGCACCGATGGCAAGGTGGGCGAAGTCGCCGTCAGCCGGCCCATCGGCTTCGGGTTGGACGAAAATGCCGTAGCAGCCATCCGCAAAGCCAGCTTTCAGCCAGCGATCAAAGACGGCAAACCAGTCGCGGTAATGCTCGACCTGAACGTGTCCTTCCGCATCTTTTCCAAGCTGACCAACGCGAATACTCCGCCGGAGCCGGCCAGCAAAACCGCCGAGCCGATACTACCGGGACCTTACAGTGTGCCGAGGCCGTAAGACAAGTTTTCTGTGCCTGTCTTACGGCCGTAAGACAAATATTCCCTTGCGCCGGCTTCGCATCCATCCCACCGCCCTATGGCCTTCCGTTCCCGCCGTAAGAGATCAGGATTCCGCTTGCTGGATGATCTCTTCGAGCTTGGGTTTATGCTTGGTGGCGCGGCCGGTGCGCGGGATGGTGTCGATTACCCGCGCGGGTTTTGGCTGGCCCACGCGCTCCCGAGCGTTGGCTTTGACCGCCTTGGTGGCGGAAAACTTCCCTGGCTTGCGTTTCGTCATGGCAAGTATGAGTATGAAGGAAGTCCTGCCGGAGTGGAAGTGCCCTCCGGGCTTTCAGGTTTTGGTCGCTGGGGCAGAAGAGAGCCGGGGTTCCTCGAGCAGGTTTTACCGCCGGGATGGAGAACTGGAAACCATGGAAGAGCGTGATTTTTTCAACGAAACAATCGAACAGCGCGCCCACACGCTGACCTGTCCCAAGTGCGGCCAGCCGGGCGAGTACAAGGTGACCTGGGTGGTGCGGCGCAAGCGGGCGCAACTGCCGCGGGGGGCCGACGAGCGCGACCGCGCCAAGTTCGCCAAGGCGCAGTCTTACATGGTCAGGCGCGATGAAAAACTGTCTTGCGCCAACATCCGTTGCCGCAAGGCATTCGATATCAGCACGTTGCAGTCGGTGGCGTTTCTGGCTGACTGAGCCAGGCCAGATGCACCCCACGGCCTCATCCGCATTCGCCCTGGCCCTCATACTTTGAGGAGGAATCATGAATACTTCCGCAGTTTTCGCGCCCAAGCGGCTGGCCGCACTGTTGAGCCTGGCAGCCTTGCTGTGGACCATGCCTGTTCTGGGCGCGCAGGAACTCAAGCCCATCCAGTTGCCCAAGCCTCAGGTGACCGGTGGAATGCCCCTGATGCAGGCCCTGGCGGAGCGCCAAACCACGCGCGCCTTTCAGGACAAGCCGCTTCCGTTGCAGACGCTCTCCAACTTGTTGTGGGCAGCTTTTGGCGTCAATCGGTCCCGCACAGTGAAGCCGGGACTGGGCCGCACGGCGCCCTCGGCCATGAACAAGCAGGAGGTTGAGCTTTACGTGGTCCTTGCCCAGGGCATTTACGTCTACGAGGCCGAAACCAACCTTCTGCGCCCGGTGGCGGCGGGCGACATGCGCGCCAAGATGGGCGCGCCACCCGCTGGACAGGCAGCCGTTACACTGGTTTATGTGGCTGATTCCAAGCTTAATTATGCGCAGGTGGACACGGGTTTCATCGGCCAGAACGTTTACTTGTTTGCGGCCTCGGAGGGGCTGAACGCATGGTTCTACGCCCTCCACGGGCAACAAGACGCAACAGCCGTGGGTGCAGCTTTGAAACTGCCTGAAGGGAAAAGTCCGCTTTATGGGCAGTCGGTTGGCTATCCGCCGAAATAGCTAATTCTATGGTTTATCCGGCCACCAACCAGTGACTGGAAGAGCCGTCGAGACCTGCCACTGGCAAGTTCGCGGCAACCTGTGTTTGAATCGAAAAAGTAAGCAGCCGGGCGCGGAGGTCATCCAATATTGCCCGGATGCAAGATATATCAACAGGAGCAACCCGCATGGCAAATCCCCTGCTTCCCCCCGCAGAGCGCCACTTGACCCCCGACCAGGTGGAGGCGCTGGACAAACGGCGCGACCTGGGCCACACGTTGCTGGTTATCGCCGGGCAGTTTGCGGCCATCGCCATGATTCTGCTTCTTTGGGTTGGTCAGGATCTGAGCTATTCGCCGGGCTGGGCGCATCCCATGGCATACTACTTCGCCGTTGCGCTGGTGGTTATCGCCGTCTGCGGCGTCGCCGGTTTTCTTCTCCGCCGGGGCACGCCGCGAATCGACTGAGTCCGAGCCCGAGCTGCTCCGGGGGCCTGAAACTACCTCCCCTGGCTTGCGTACTGGGTCGGCATTGGGGAACTAGCCGCATCTGGTTTT
>CABDYB010000039.1_pt1 | contig 11171 bp, 11 predicted proteins | sample 3131861 | NCBI WGS metagenome assembly CABDYB01 (sample SAMEA5534336, study PRJEB31848) | metagenome | biome: tundra; feature: field; material: soil | place: USA | collected 2013-05 | depth 0.15 m | reverse complement strand
CAGATGCACGACCTCACCAAAGCCAAACTCGCCCTTGCCAAAACCATTGAAGCTGAGGTGCGGGTATACGAAGCGACGGCTGCTTAGCGGCCAGGATTCAAACTGCTACCGGATTTATTGCAAGTTTGTCTCGCCGCAGTCACGCCATTTAGCATCCGAAGTGTGGTAGAGCTCGACACTCCGGTGATGTATGTGAAGGGCGTGGGTCCCAAGGTGGCAGAGATGCTGGCCGCCAAAGGGATCCAGACCGCAGAGGATCTGCTCTACCACCTTCCCTTTCGCTATGAGGACCGGCAGCATCCGCGCTCTCTGGATGAGCTGCAGCCGGGCGAGACGGCCTCTGTGATTGCCGAGGTGCGGGGCGCGCTGCTGCTGCGGACCCGCAAAATGCCCATCTTCGAGTTGACCGTGGGGCAGGGACGGCTGGCGCTGAAATGCATCTGGTTCCATGGCAGCTATCTGGATGGCAAGTTTCATGCCGGGCAGACGGTGGCGCTGTATGGCAAGGTCGAGCCGTCGCGCTCCAGCCAGAATTTCAAGATGATTCAGCCGCAGTTTGAGCTGCTGCCCGACGAGACAGACGACGCCGAGACGCGGCTGCTGGAGGTGGGGCGGATTACGCCGGTGTACGAGTCGCTGGGAGGGTCGCGGCTGACCTCGCGCTGGCAACGGAAGACAATCTTTCATCTGCTGGAAAGGATGCGGGGCGCGGTGCCGGAGTGCCTTCCGGCGGCGATGCTGGCGCGGCTGGAGTTGCCGGAGCGCGAAACGGCATTGCGCGAGGTGCATTTTCCCTCCGAGGGCACGCCCATGGCCCAGTTGCAGGCCGCGGCGACGCCGGCTCACCAGAGGATGATCTTCGAGGAACTGTTCTTTCTGGAGCTGGGGCTGGAGCTGAAGCGGCGGCGGATGCGGGAGCGCGCGGGGATTGGCTTTGCGGCGAACGACAAGGTGCGCGAAGCGATCCGCGAGGTGCTGCCGTTTCATCCCACGGCGGCGCAGAAGCGGACGCTGGGCGAGATTGTGGCCGACATGCGCCAGCCGAGCCCCATGCGGCGGCTGCTGCAGGGGGATGTGGGCTCGGGCAAGACCATTGTGGCGTTGCAGGCCATGCTGGTGGCCATGGAAAACGGCTACCAGGCGGCGTTGATGGCGCCTACCGAGATTTTGGCCACGCAGCACTATCTGGCCATGCGCAAGCTGCTGGAGCGGTCGAGCCGCCGGTACCGGATTGCCCTGCTGACCGGCTCGCTGAGTGAAGATCGCAAGCGGCAGACGCGTGGCGAGATCAACCGGGGCGAGGCGCAACTGGTGATCGGGACTCATGCGTTGATTGAGGAGAAGGTCGAGTTTGACCGGCTGGGGCTGGTGGTGGTGGATGAACAGCACCGCTTCGGCGTGATGCAGCGGTTCAAGCTGATGAAAAAGCCAAATCAGGCGGAGCCGGATGTGCTGGTGATGACGGCCACGCCGATTCCGCGGACTCTGGCCCTGAGTTTGTACGGCGATCTGGACGTGAGCGTGCTGGACGAGATGCCGCCGGGGCGCATGCCCATCATCACGCGGCGCGTGGCTGGCGAGATGGCCGGGGAAGTGTGGGATTTTGTGCGCAAGCAGGTGGCGATGGGCCGGCAGGCTTACATTGTCTACCCGGTGATCGAGGGCACAAAGGAGGACCAGCCGGAGCTGGATTTCTCGCATGATGAGACAGAAGCGGGGATTGAGATGCAGACTGCATCCCAGGTACGAAATGCTGGACCAGGGGGACCCGGTCTTAAATCTGTCCGAAAAGGAAAAACAGCGGAGCTGTTTCCCCAGGCGGCGCAAGAGGCAAATCCCGGCGCAAAGTCGGGACTGAAGTCGGCTGTGGAGATGCACGAAAAGCTGAGCACGGGGCCGCTGGCCGGGTTGCGCGTAGGCCTGTTGCACGGGCGGCTGGACGCCGACGAGAAGGAAATCATCATGCGCCGCTTCCAGCGCGGCGAGATTGACGTGCTGGTGGCCACTACGGTGATCGAGGTGGGCGTGGATGTTCCCAACGCGACGGTGATGGTGGTGGAGCACGCGGAGCGGTTTGGGCTGGCCCAGCTGCACCAGTTGCGCGGGCGCGTGGGGCGCGGGGCGGCGAAGAGTTATTGCATTCTGATTACCGGGGAGCGTGTTTCTCCGCTGGGCGAGGAACGGCTGAATGCCATGGTGCGCACGCAGGACGGATTTGAGCTGGCGGAGCTGGACCTGACGCAACGCGGGCCGGGAGAATTTTTTGGGACGCGGCAGGCCGGGCTGCCGGATTTTCGCGTGGCTGACCTGCTGCGCGACCGGAAGTGGCTGGAGGTGGCCAAAATGGAGGCCGCCCGCTTTGCCAACACGCCCGGCAGCCAGACGGGGAGTGAAAACGAAGCGACGGAGGCCGAGCGGGCGCGCGTGTGGGCACGGCTCAAAGAGGCCTGGCAGCGCCGTTATGGGCTGGTGGAGGCCGGTTGACCCGGCAAACAGCCGCTTGATAGCATCAGTACTGCGATTCTGTATCCAATGCAGGTGAATCCAAAGGATTATTCCATCGCATTGTCCTCCTGAAAGAGATCTTCACACGACAGAATCGGCAAAAGTCTGAAAGGATAAAAACGCTGCAATGAGATGTAAATCGTTGATTATTTTTGCTGCCGCTTTTTTTCTTTTTTCTGCTACCGGCTGCAAACCCAGTCCGGAAACGCTCATGGCGGCAATCAAGGCTGATAACACCGCAGAAGCCATCAGGCTCATCGGGAAGGGCGCCGACGCGAACAGCCGCAGCGCGCCGAATGGCTGGAGCGCGCTGCATTACGCGGCCATGAACGGCAACGTGGAGATTGTCAAGGCTCTACTTAAATACGGCGCTGACCCAAACTACACTGCAACCAAGGACGGGAAGGCGAACGCGGTCCTGGCCGTGAAGCCTTACTCGCTCGCACTGGGAATGCTGGATGTAGTCTGCGAATTAAAGCCCTCCGAAATGGACGCAAAACTGCGCGAGAATGGACTGAACGATCCGGTGTTGTTGAAGAACGCGAAGGATCCAAAAGCTGTTGAACACTATCAGGATGTAGTGGGACTCTTAATTAACATTACGAGCGATAAGTAGCCGCGGAGCGCGCCGGCGATGGATGCGTATTTCCGCGCGGATCAGCCGAAAGGCAGGCAAAGCCCATGCTGCGCGCCAGTCTCTTTTTTGCCGCATCCGCCGCAATCCTTCCGCTTTCATGGCGATCGCTGAGGGACTTGCGCACGCACGGCTTCTATCGGTTTTTCGCGTTTGAGCTGCTGCTGGCCCTGATCCTGCTGAACGCGCCGATGTGGTTTCGCGACCCGTTTTCGGCGCGCCAACTGGTTTCATGGTTCCTTGGAGCCGTTTCGATCGGACTGGCGATCGAAGGATTCCGGCTGCTGCGGGTGATTGGCAGACCCGCCCCAATCGCCGCGCCAACCGCCGTGCAGAGCGCCAATCTGGCCTTCGAAAACACGACGAAGCTGGTCACGGTGGGCGCGTATAGGTGGATTCGGCATCCCCTCTATGCATCGTTGCTGGCGCTGGCGGGTTACGCTTACCTCAAGAATCCGTTCGGGCTCGGCTCCATTGCGCTGACCCTGGGCGCGAGCGGTTTTCTGCTGGCCACGTCGCTTGCTGAGGAGCATGAGAACCTCAAGCGCTTTGGCGCGGCCTACGCCGATTACAAACAGCGCACCCGGCGATTCATTCCTTTTGTTTTTTGAAAGCGCTGATCGATGGCGGGGGTGCCTGAGAAGCGATCAGGCTATTCCCAAGGAGCTTTCGCTCTGCATCATCTCGACAGGGAAGGTCTGGATCTCCAGGTCGATGCTGGCAATCTCGGTACCGCACTCCTGCTGCTGATTGCGGGTGCATTGGCAGAGTTCAGTAAAACGGATATGCCCGCTCTGGCTCAGCTCCAGGCCGGCGGCGATCATCACGCTGTAAATATCGACGCAAGCCTGCCGCTCGAACTCGAACAACATATTCACGGTGCCGGTATCGTTTGCTCCGCGGCTGAGAACCCAGCCGCCACAGCCGAGGATTGCTCCGGTGAGGGTCTGGACCAGGTGCGAAGGCTCTTCCATGGAGATAGCCTTCATCTGCATGGCCCAGGGAATGCTCATCATCTGTCCTGCTTCGTGGGTCTGCAGCATTTGTCTCACATTAGCCTTATCGGAGCTGGGAAGCGCAGCATAATTGTTGTTGCGGAGTCGCACGAAAGCTGACCGGCTTTGAGACACCTTTGCTTGCAGCGAGGCTCGAATCCCCTGCGCTGGTAATTGGAGCGCTCTGTTCCCGAAGAACAAACCTCCCGAGGCTAGCCCGCCAGCAGCGCCAACACAGCAAAAGGGAAATGATGTAGCTTCATAGACAGCATGATTGTCGGCTCCGGCATCGACCTGGTGGAGATAGGGCGCGTCCAGCGGTCCATCGATCGCTATGGGCAGCGGTTTTTGGACCGCGTGTACACCGCGGCGGAGCAGGCCTATTGCCTGCGCAAGCGCAAGTCCGCGGAGAGCTTTGCAGCCCGGTTTGCCGCCAAGGAGGCCGGAGCCAAGGCGTTGGGAACGGGCATCAGCCATGGCGTGAACTGGCTGGAGATCGAGGTTGCACGCGAGCCCGGCGGAAGGCCCACACTCCAGTTTCACGGGCGCGCGGCCGAGTTTGTCGCCCGCCTGGGGGCTCGCCACGCCGCGCTTTCCGTAACTCACACTGCCGAGTTGGCCATGGCCAGCGTGGTGCTGGAGGACGGGCGCTGAATATGCCCTTTCTGCTATTCTCAAGGCGATAAGCGCCTCATTTTCAACTGAGGGGAGTGCCGTGCCAAGCCGCAAAGAAATTCAGTGGTCGCAACTGAAAGTGGGGGCGCTGGTCCTGATGGCCTCGGCCGTGCTGATCGTGCTGATTCTTCTGATGTCCAGCTCGAGCGGCGGGCTGTTTGCGCGCAAGTTGATGCTCCGCTCCTACTTTGAGAATGCGGCCGGCCTGAAGGATGGCGCGCCGGTGACGCTGGAAGGCGTAACCATCGGCAATGTGGCCCATGTGCGCGTGGTTCCGGACCGCAATCCCACGCCGGTCGAAGTGACCATGAGGGTTGGCCATGAATTCCTGAACCGTCTGCATACCGATTCAACGGCCTCGATCAACCAGGCGGGAGTACTGGGCGACAGCTACGTCGATATCAGCTCAGCCCACGCCAGCGGACCTCCTCCTGTTGACAATGCTGAATTGCGGGCCTCCGACGCGCCCAGCATCCAGGATGTGGTTCGTAACAGCAATGAATCCATCATCGAGATCAATAAGCTGTTACACAAGTTCGAATCCACGGTAGATGCGGTCAACTCCAGGCGCGGCGCCGTGGGCGAGTTGATCAACGACCCCGAGCTGGCAAAGAAAATTACCACCATCGCCACTGATCTGGAGACCATTACCGGCGAAATCGCCGGAGGCAAGGGTTCGCTGGGCAAGCTGATCACTGACGATACGCTTTACGCCCGCGCCAACTCGGCCGTCGACCGGCTGAACAAGATTACCCTTGACCTGGACGAGGGCAAGGGCAGCGCGGGCAAGCTGCTCAAAGACGACTCGCTCTACACCAACCTGAACTCCGCCGTCACCAATATCAATCAGATGGTGGCCCAGATCAATGCCGGCAAAGGCGCGCTGGGCATGCTGGCCAAAGACCAGGCTTTCGCGGGAAAACTCGATGACACCATCAGCCGGCTGGACTTGATTCTTAAAGGCATGAATGAGGGCAAAGGCACGCTGGGACAACTGGCGCAGAATCGCGCGCTCTACGATCACGCCGACCAGACTCTGGATCAGGCGCAGCAATTGTTGAAGGGCGTTCGCGAGGACCCGAAGAAGTATTTGGTGATTAGAATGAAGGTCTTTTGAGAGCAGGCCTTTGGAGCAGCTCTATGTGCCCCTGAAATGGTTTGGCGCGCCGACTCGTTATCTTATCTGCTCAATGACTCGCTGACCACGGAACATCTTCCAAAACTCCACAAAACCTTTAAGCCGCACCACGTGGAAGTAGTCGCTGGCGACGAAAAAGAAGATGGTTGCCGCAGCCCACACAACATGCAACGCATCCTTCCCCAGTTGGTCGCTGAAGGGCAGCGGCGCGGCGGATAGCACCATGGCCACGACGACGAGCGCCAGCTTGACGATGCCCATGACCAGGTTGATTTCGACTAGTTTGGCCGTCATGGGCTTTCCGAGCCGGAAAGATTGACCGAGGGCGGAGAGCGGGGAGCGGTCTTCGAGCAGCATCACCAGCGGGGCGATGGAAAGTGGCCAACTGAGCAGTGCCCACGCGGTGAAGAATCCCAGCGAGAGGAAGATGACCCCCATGGAGTAGCCGATCAGGTCGGGTTCGGCGGCGGGGGTGATGGTGGCGGCCGCTACCCATTGCATGGAGCGGAGCCAACAAAAGCAGGTGAAGAGGAACAGCGCCAGCCATGCGGCCTGGAGAACGATCATGGCCAACGGGCGAAAGCGGAGCGCAGGCTGCATCTGCTTGAAAATCAGGCTGCGGCCGAGGGCGGAGACGACCACCCAGGCGAGCGCGGCTACGGGTAGAAACCAGCGCAGAACTTCGTGGATGTGAGGCTGGTAGAGCGCCCAGACATTGCTGAGTTGCACGGCCGCTACCCAGGGGTTCTGCGGGTCCAGAGAGCTGAGGCCTGAGGAAGCGGGCGGCAGGGCAATGAGAATTTTCATTGCCTCGAACAAAGTCACGGCCAGGAACGGCAGACCGAAGGTCCAGCGCCAAAGCAATTCCAGAGCGGTGAGCAAAGGCCGCTCGAAGACCCAGCCCATCTGGCCGACCAGCGACTGGGTTCCGCGCAGCGGAGCGGCCACGGCTACTTCACCACCAGATTCACCAGCTTGCCGGGGACGACGATAACCTTAACCACCGCCTTGCCCGCAGTGCGTGACTTGACCTTTTCGTCGGCGCGAGCGGCGGCTTCGATGGCTTTGGCGTCGGCGTCGACGGCTACCCGCACCACGGTTACTAGCTTGCCGTTGATCTGGACGGGGATTTCAAGCTCGTCTTCTTTGGCCAACTCAGGATCGCTCACGGGCCAGGAGGCGCGCAGAACAGAGCCTTTCTCGCCCAACGCTTCCCACAATTCAGCAGCAAGGTACGGCGCGAACGGCGCCAGCAACAGGACCAGAGAGCGCAGCAGCTCGCGCACCACGGGGGCAGAAACCTCGCCCGCGGCCAGTTGCGCGTCCGCAGCCTGAAGGTCGTTGACCAGCTCCATGATGGCTGCCACGCAGGTGTTGAAATGCCAGCGGCCTTCGAAGTCCAGCGTGATTTTGGCGATGGTCTGGTGCAGCTTGCGCAGCAGGGCGGCGGCTCCGCCGTCTAGTGTTTTGGATGGGCCTTGTTGGGCGGAACGGGCTAGCGGCGCATACTTTGTGGTCAGCCGCCAGACGCGTGCCAGGAAGCGGCTCACTCCGGCAACGCCGTCCTCCTGCCAGTCGAGATCGCGGTCCGGCGGCGCGGCAAACAGGGCGTACATGCGCGTGGCGTCGGCGCCGTAACGGGCGACCATGTCGTCGGGCGAAACCACATTGCCCTTGGACTTGGACATTTTGGCGCCGTCCTTGATGACCATGCCCTGCGTGAAGAGGTGTCGGGCCGGCTCGTCGTTGACGATCAGGCCCAGGTCGCGCATCACCTTGGTCCAGAAGCGCGAATAAATCAAGTGCAAAATCGCGTGCTCCACGCCACCAATGTACTGGTCGATGGGAAACCAGTATTGCGCCTTTTGGGAATCGAAGGGCGCGTTGGCGTTCTTTGCGTCCGTGTAGCGATAGAAGTACCAACTGGAATCGACGAAGGTGTCCATGGTGTCGGTTTCGCGCTTGGCCGCGCTGCCGCATTGGGGGCAGGCGACATTGACAAACTCCGGCACACGGCTCAGGGGCGAGCCGCCCTGCTGTGTGATTTCAATCTGCGCGGGCAGCACCACGGGCAACTGCTCATCGGGAACCTGGACGAGGCCACACTTCTCGCAATGAATGATGGGAATCGGCGTGCCCCAAAAGCGTTGCCGGCTCACGCCCCAGTCCTTCAGGCGGAAGGTGACCTTGGGCTCGCCGAAATTCTGAGCGACGGCAATCTCCTGGAGGCGCTTCTGCGCTTCTTCGCAACTCAGGCCATCGTACTCGCCGGAGTTCACCAGCACGCCCTCTTCGGAGAGAAACGGAAGGCTCTCCGAGCCCTCGGCGTTTTCGACTGGCTTAATCACCTCGACGATGGGCAAGTTGTATTTCGTTGCGAACTCGAAGTCGCGCTCATCATGGCCGGGAACGCTCATGATGGCGCCGGTGCCGTAGTCGGCCAGGATGTAATTGGCCACCCAGATGGGCACGCGCTGATTGTTGTAGGGATTGATGGCAAAGCGGCCGGTGGGAACGCCGTGCTTCTCGATGGCGCCCAGGTCGCTGGCCTCGCGAGCCTTCTTCTGCTCGGCGATCATGGCGTCGACCTGCTCTTTGAGCTTGGGGTCGGCGGTGGCGAATTGCCTGGTGAGTTCGTGCTCAGGAGCCAGTTGCACGCTGGTCGCGCCGAAGATGGTGTCCACGCGAGTGGTGAAGACGCGAATGCGCGTGCGGTCTATTCCCTGTTCCCTGTTCCCTGTTCCCTCGTCGGTTTTTTCCGCCAGGAAAAAATCGACATCGGTTCCTTCGCTGCGGCCAATCCAGTTGCGCTGCATGGTGCGAACTTTTTCCGGCCAGCCGTCGAGCTTGTCCAGGCCGTCGAGCAGCTCCTGCGCATACGCCGTGATGCGGAAGAACCACTGCACCAGGTCGCGCTGGTCAACTTGGGTGGTTTCGTGACGCCAGCAGCAGCCATCGACAACCTGCTCATTGGCCAGCACGGTGGCGCACTCCGGGCACCAGTTGACTTTGCTTTTCTTGCGGTAGACCAGGCCCTTCTCGTACATGCGGAGAAAGAACCACTGATTCCAGCGGTAATACTCCGGCAGGCAGGTGGCGACTTCGCATGCCCAGTCGTAGCCCAGACCAAGCCGGTCCATTTGGATTTTCATCGCGGCGATGTTCGCGAGCGTCCACTCGCGGGGAGGGGTGTTGTTCTTGAGCGCGGCGTTCTCGGCCGGCAGCCCGAAGGCGTCCCAGCCCATGGGATGCAGCACATTGTAGCCACGCATCCACATGTGGCGAGCCAGCGCGTCGCCGATGGAGTAATTGCGCACGTGGCCCATGTGCAACTGGCCGCTGGGATAGGGCAGCATTTCCAGCACGTAGTACTTGGGCTTGCCGCAGGACGCAGGCTCGGCCGCATAGAGCGCGGGGTTCGCGGCCCACCGCTGCTGCCATTTGGGTTCAATCGTTGCCGGGTCGTAACGCAGTTCGTTCTCTTCCGCCATAACTACTTAGTGTAAATGGGATGGCGCATCATTTCCCGTAGCAACACGCGATGGCACTATCAATACGCAATTGATCTGGACGGAGCTGGGTTTTCCGGTCACAATGGTTCCATCATGTCTAGCTCTCGATTTGCGTTCTGTGTCCTGATCTGCCTCGCACTCGCCCTTCCTGCCTGGGCAAGCCACACTTTGGCCCCTCAAGAACAAAAGATACTGACTGTATGGCTCTCAGGCCATGCGCAGTATCGCGCTGCCGCGAACAAAGACTGCGATTGCGAGGAGGACATTCAAAAAATGAAGGCGGGCAGCGGGGGAGTGTGGCGTCCTGTCCCAGATTACTTTCCCTATGTCGCAACAGGCGATTTCAACGGAGATGGAATCCGTGATTTTGCTGTAGTGGTCATCGACCGGACGAAATCGACTCATCAATTCACACTTCTTGTCTTCAACGGACCGTTTGGATCGGATGCAGTCGATCCTGCATTCGTCGAGTCGGGCCTTGACCTCCAGTACATGGGTCTATCCTATGGACCACCTCGGCCAAAACCGTATCGCCTCATCATGGGGCGTTTCGAAAGTGACAATACTTCGATGCTCGTTCCACATGGCAAAACCTACAAGTTACGTTGAGATAATGTCTGAGTGGTCAAAGCAAGGACCGAGGACATAAGGGACAACAATCAAGCCACCAGCAATGCTTTTGCCTGCTCGATCCGCTGCCGGCGCCTGGGCGTGTGCATGGCTTCCCACAAATCGGTCCTGCGCTGCACATTCAGCCAGAACTCCGGCGAGTTGCCGAAAACGCGGGCCAGCATGAGCGCGGTGTCGGCGGTGACGGCGCGGCGGTCGTTGCAGATCTCATTGACCAGCTTGCGCTCGACTCCCATCGCCTCCGCCAGTCCGCCCTGCGTCAGGCTCATGGGAGTTAGAAACTCTTCGACCAGCATCTCGCCTACGCTTACGGGTCTGCGTTCCGTGTTCAGCATGATCACACCTCACCGGTAACTGTGATTGTCAAGGTAAACCTCAATAGCTTCGCCCCGGATGCCGTTCCATTGGAAGATCAGCCGCCATTGCTCGTTGACCCTGATGGAATGCCACCCGTCAAGGCTCCCTCGCAACTTCTCAAAATGATTGCTTGGCGGCACACGCAAGTCGGCGTCCGACATCGCATCGTCCAGCAATTGCAGCTTTCTGAATAGCCGAGACTCCAGATTCGGCGGAATCTTCCGGCTGGGCTGGTCGTGCAGGAAAAACTCCCGCAACCAACGGTCCCGGAATCCGAGAATCATGCGGCAGCCTTTCCTCTTGAACTATTGTACCGTACAGCAGTACAAACGCCAAAGAATTATTTCACAAGGCTCAGCAGCACCCGCACATTCCGTTCCTCGTCGCCGGGCTCATTGACCGGGGTTTCGGCGATGAAGGCGGCGTGGGCGAAGCGCTTGTCGTTGAGCAGGCGGCGGAAGGGTTCCAGGCCCATGGTGCCCTGGCCGATGTTTTCATGGCGGTCGAGCTTGGAGCCGCGCGCGGCCTTGGCGTCGTTCATGTGCCAGACGCGGACAGCGTCAAGTCCGACGGTTGCGGCGGCCTGGGCCATGGTTTGCTCACAGCCCTCGGCGGTGACCAGGTCGTAGCCGGCGACGTGGGTGTGGCAGGTGTCGAGGCAGACGGCGACCGGGGCCGTCGGCTTGAGCCGCTCAACCAGTTCGGCCACCTGCTCGAAGCTGCCG
>CABDYB010000036.1_pt1 | contig 11320 bp, 7 predicted proteins | sample 3131861 | NCBI WGS metagenome assembly CABDYB01 (sample SAMEA5534336, study PRJEB31848) | metagenome | biome: tundra; feature: field; material: soil | place: USA | collected 2013-05 | depth 0.15 m | reverse complement strand
CCGGAGACTCCGGGCGTGGCCTCGACGCTGGAGCTGCCGGATTCGGCCCGCGTTTCGCCCTACGGCAGCCAGCCCCGCATCATCTCCATTCCCATCAGCTACCACGACGCCGCGCCGATTCTGCAGGCCTTGCAGGGGCCCGGTGTGCCGAAGGGCTGGCAGGGCGGACTCGGATTTCGCTATCACATCGGAACGGTTGCGGGGCAAGGCAGCGTCAAGGTTCACCTGGTCTCCGTGCAGGACTATCAGCGCCGCATCATCTGGGACGTGATCGGCAAGATCAAAGGAACGGAGTTTCCCGACGATTGGGTGGTCATCGGCAATCATCGCGACGCCTGGGTTTACGGCGCCGTCGATCCCAGCAGCGGCACCGCGGCCATGCTCGAAACGGTTCACGGAATTGGCGCGCTGCTGCAACAGGGCTGGCGGCCCAAGCGGACGATTGTCATTTGCAGTTGGGACGCCGAGGAAGAGGGCTTGATCGGCTCGACCGAGTGGGTGGAGCAGAACGCCAAGGCACTGGAGCACGCCGTGGCCTACTTCAACACCGACGTGGCCGTCGCCGGGCCGGATTTCTCCGCCGCCGCCGTTCCCTCGCTCAAGGAGTTTTTGCGCGAGCTGACACGCTCGGTTCCCAGCCCGCTGGGCGGGACGGTCTATCAACAATGGAAGATCAATTCCGCGAGCGGGAATGAGCATCGCCGCTCCAATGCTCCGCCGGTGGCCGGCGAAGAGGTGCAGGTGGGCGACCTCGGCTCCGGCTCCGACTTCACGGCCTTCTTCCAGCACGTTGGCGTGCCTTCCACCGACATCAGCTCCGGCGGTCCCTATGGCGTTTATCATTCCGTCTTCGACAACTACGCCTGGTACACCCAGAACGCCGACCCAAATTTCGTTTATCTGCAGGAGATGGCTCGCGTTTTTGGCCTGGAGGCGCTGCGCATGGCCGATGCCGATGTGCTGCCCTATGACTACGTGGCCTACGCGCGCGAGATCAGCTCCTATATTGATGTGGCCAAACACAAGACCGTGGGCCAGGGACTCTCGCTGGACTTTGGCCCGGCGCAGGCTGCCGCTGCGCGCTTCTCCGTTGCGGCGGAGCACGTTCACGGGCTGCAAACGGCGCCCTCCGGCGATCTCGCCAAACTAGGCAAGCTCAACTGGGCCCTTCGCCAGGCCGAGACCGATCTACTCTCTAGTGCCGGTCTGCCCAACCGCCCCTGGTTCCGGCACACCATCTTCGCCCCCGGCGAGTACACCGGCTATGCGGCAGTGGTGATACCTGGCGTCAACGAGGCGCTGGACAGTAAAGATCAGCAACGGGCCGCGCAACAATTGGCGGTATTGACCCAGGCGCTGACACGGGCGGCGCAGACGCTGGAGGGGGTGCGGTAAGCCGTCTGTTATCTTGCGGCGGTTGACCGCGCCCTGTCCGGCCCGTATCGTTAAGAAGTGACGATGAAAATTTCCCCTAACACTCTTCGCATCGGAATCGCGGTGGCCATTGTCGTGGGCACCATAGTCTGGCTGGCCATGTCCGGCATCGGCGCCAACAAAAGCTATTACGTCACCATCCCCGAGTTGGGCGCCATGGGCGATAAGGCCTACCACAGCCAGTTGCGCGTGGAGGGCTTCGTTGTGCCTGGCTCCATCGAGCAGAGCGGCACGCACGTGACGTTTGTTTTGAATGAATTTGAGAGCCACTCTCCCAAGGCAGCCACCGGGCGCCTGCTCACGGTCAACTACAAGGGCGCCGAGCCGCCGCCGGACACCTTCAAGGACGACGCCCAGGCTCTGGCCATGGGTACCTATGGCCGCGACGGCGTCTTCCACGCCACCGCCTTGCAGGCCAAGTGCGCCAGCAAGTACGCACCGGCCCAGCCGGGAGCCGCTCAACCCGGAACATCGCCCGCGCAACCTGCTGCCGCCGCGCACCCAACCACGGCAACCCCAGCGGCGGCCAACTAATCGACAATGTCTCCTAGCTCCATTACCACGTCCGAAGCATTCGCCGTCCGCGCAGGACTTTGCGCCAGACTTGACCAGGTCTCCAAGCTCTTTGGTTCCTTTGCCGCGTTGCGCCAGGTCTCGGTGGAACTGGAGCAGGGACGCTGCTACGTTCTGCTGGGAGAAAACGGCGCGGGAAAATCCACGCTGCTGCGCATTCTGGCCGGCCTGCTGCGGCCCAGTTTCGGTACGGTCCGGGTCTTCGGCGATTCCGAACCTCATGAGGCCCGCGAACGCATCGGCTACATGAGCCACGCTCCCATGCTCTACGACGAGCTGACCGCCGAGGAAAACCTGCGCTACTTTGCCAGCCTTTATTCCGGCCGGACTTGTCTTGCGCCGGCCGAGGCCCTGCGCCAGGTGGGACTGGACCCCTCGCTCAGCCGCATCCTGGGCCAGTATTCGCAGGGGATGAGGCAGCGCACTTCGCTGGCTCGCGTGCTGCTCTCCGTTCCTGAGTTGCTGCTGCTCGACGAGCCTTTCTCCAACATGGACGTGGAAAGCGCCCACCAGATGGTCGAGCTGCTGGCCGGATTCCGCCAGGGCAACCGGACGATTGTCTTAACGACCCACCAGCGGGAGCTGGCTGCGCCCATCGCCGACTGGGTGCTGACGCTGCACGCGGGCAGAGTGGCTTCATTGGAGCCGGGAAGGCCAAGCCTATGAAGACCAACGGCGCGCGCATCCTTGGATCTCTCGGCATTCCCTTCGAACTTCAGGAGTACGAGGTCGATCCGGATGATTTGTCCGCTATTACTGTCGCCAAAAAGATTGGAATGCCACCGGAGCAGGTCTTCAAAACATTGCTGACCACCGGCGGAGCGGAGGTGCACGTTTTCGCCGTCATTCCCGGCAACGCCGAGCTGGACTTCAAGAAGCTGGCTCGCGCGGCCGGCTGGCGCAAGGCGGAGATGGTTTCTCTGAAAGACGTACAGCCGCTGACCGGCTACATTCGCGGCGGGGTCACGATCTTTGGCGCGAAAAAAGCCTTTCCAGTCTTCGTCGATGAGACGGCGATTCTCTTTGACAAAATCAGCGTCTCGGCCGGATCACGCGGAACGCAGCTTATTCTTTCGCCCGCCGACTATATGAGAGCCGCGCAGGCCCAGACAGCCGACCTGACCAAATCCGCCGTTGCGGAGGGACACGCATGAAACCCCGCGCCCTGTGGACTCATCTGGTCAAAGACCTGCGCATCGAGTGGCGCTCGCTGGACGCATTGGTCTCCATGCTGTTTTTCTCCTTGCTGGTAGTCGTGCTTTTCTCCATCGCCTTTGACCCGCGCGGAGCCTTTTCCCAACAGATCGCGGGCGGCGTACTCTCGGTGGCCATCCTGTTCGCCTCGGTGAGCGCGCTGAATCAGGCCTGGGCGCGCGAGATTCGCCACCAGGTTCTGGACGCGCAACGCATGGCGCCGGCTCCCGGCGCGGAACTCTACCTGGCCAAAGTGATTGCAAATTTTCTCTTTGTTACCATCGTCCAGGTCATTCTGGCGCCATTTTTCTTTATTCTTTATAACCTTCACATCGCGGGCCAGGCCTGGCTGCTGGCGCTGGTGTTGCCGCTGGGCACATGGGCGCTGGTGGCCAACGGCATCTTCTTTGCGGCGCTCTCCATCCGCAGCCGCAATCGCGAACTGCTGCTGTCGCTGATCTTGTTCCCCATCTTCATTCCGGCTCTGCTGGCCATGGTGCAGGCCACCACCGCCATCCTGACTGGTGAAAGCGATCCCACGTGGTGGATCAAGCTGCTGGCGGGCTACGACATCATCTTCACCACGGTGAGCTTGCTGCTGTTCGACGTGGTGTTTCACGCCGAGTAGGGCTGTGACTGCCAACACTCGACAGTGTCCTACGCGGATGATAGCCTTCAAATGGCCCTGTTTCCGGGAGAATTGCTCGTATTTTCCGGATTCGTTCGTGGTAAACCATCAAAATTTCCGCTTGGGAGGATTTGTGACTGCTCAGTATTGGGTGTGTTTCTCTCTGGCCGTCAGCGCGCTTTCGCTCGTTGTGGCCTTTTTCTTCGCGCGCCAGGTCATCGAAGCCATCAACAATGGCGCTGTGTCCTTCTTGAAGCGCCAGTACAAAACTGCGGCCGTCCTTGGCTTGGGCCTGCTGCTTCCTACGCTTGCCAACGCGCAGGAAGCTCCGGGTGGCGAAGCCAGCCTGGTGCTGCCGGATTTGTCGAGCGTGAATTTTCTCGGCATGGACGGAAGATCCCTTCTGATGATCGGGTTGCTCTTCTGTGCCGGCGGCCTGTTGTTCGGCCTGGTGATCTATCAGCAGTTGAAGAACCTGCCGGTTCACCGCTCCATGCGCGAGATTTCCGAGCTGATCTATGAGACCTGCAAGACCTATCTGATCACGCAGGGCAAGTTCATTCTTCTGCTCTGGGCCTTCATCGCCGTCATTATCTCGATGTACTTCGGCTGGCTGGCGCCAGTGGGAAATGTTGCGGTGACCCTGCCCATCATCCTGGGGTTCAGCCTGGTCGGCATCGCGGGCAGCTACGGCGTGGCGTGGTTCGGCATTCGCGTCAACACCTTTGCCAACTCGCGGACGGCACACGCAGGATTGCGCGGTAAACCGTATCCATGTTTTGCGATTCCGCTGAAGGCCGGCATGAGCGTCGGCATGATGCTGATCTCGGTCGAGCTGCTCATCATGCTGTGTATTCTTCTGTTCATCCCAGCCGCTTATGCGGGCCCCTGCTTCATCGGCTTCGCCATCGGCGAATCTCTGGGCGCCGCGGCCCTGCGTATTGCCGGCGGCATCTTCACCAAAATCGCCGACATCGGCTCCGATCTGATGAAGATCGTATTCAAGATCAAGGAAGACGATGCCCGCAACCCCGGCGTCATCGCCGACTGCACGGGCGACAATGCGGGTGATTCGGTTGGCCCCAGCGCCGACGGCTTTGAAACCTACGGCGTCACCGGCGTGGCCCTGATCACCTTCATTCTGTTGGCCGTTCATGATCCCAGGACACAGGTGCAGTTGCTGGTCTGGATCTTCGTCATGCGCGTGGCCATGCTGGTCTCCAGTTCGGGCGCATACTTTCTCAATGGCGTAATCGCCAAGGCAAAATACGTGAACTCCGACGAAATGGACTTCGAGGCGCCTTTGACCTCGCTGGTTTGGATCACCTCCATCCTTTCCATCATTCTGACTTTCGTGGTCACCTACCTGATGATCCCCGATCTCGGCGACGGAACGCTGTGGTGGAAGCTGGCTTCCATCATTTCCTGCGGAACCCTGGCGGGCGCAATCATCCCCGAACTGGTCAAGGTCTTCACCTCCACCAAGTCGGCCCACGTGCAGGAAGTTGTCACCTCCGCCAAGGAAGGCGGTGCCTCCCTGGGTATCTTGTCGGGCCTGGTAGCCGGCAATTTTTCGGCATATTGGCTGGGATTGAGCATGGTCGGACTCATGAGTCTGGGCTACTTCTTCAGCACCGGCCCGTCCATGGATGCCCTGATGCTGGCTCCCGCCGTCTTCGCCTTTGGCCTGGTCGCCTTCGGCTTCCTGGGCATGGGACCGGTCACGATCGCCGTGGATTCCTATGGCCCGGTGACCGACAATGCACAATCGGTTTACGAACTGTCGCTGATTGAAACCATTCCCGGCATCGCGGCTGAGTTGAAGAAGGACTTCGGCATCGACGTGAAGTTCGAACGCGCCAAGGACCTGCTGGAAGCCAATGACGGCGCCGGCAACACATTCAAGGCTTCGGCCAAGCCGGTTCTGATCGGCACCGCCGTCGTCGGCGCAACCACCATGATCTTCTCCATCATCATGGCCCTGACCCATGGACTGACCGTTGGCAAAGAGAACCTCTCTCTGCTGCATGCGCCCTTCCTGCTCGGGTTGATCACCGGCGGGGCAATGATCTATTGGTTCACCGGAGCTTCCATGCAGGCGGTCACCACCGGCGCTTACCGCGCGGTCGAGTTCATCAAGGCCAACATCAATCTGGAAGGCGCGGAGAAGGCCTCGGTCAGTGACAGCAAGAAGGTGGTGGAAATCTGCACCAAGTATGCGCAGAAGGGAATGTTCAACATCTTCCTCGCCGTCTTCTTCGCTACGCTGGCCTTCGCGTTCACTGAGCCGTTCTTCTTTATCGGCTATCTGATCTCGATTGCGATCTTCGGCCTATACCAGGCGATCTTCATGGCCAATGCCGGCGGCGCATGGGACAACGCGAAGAAGGTTGTTGAGGTTGACCTGAAAATGAAAGGGACGCCTCTGCACGACGCAACCGTAATCGGAGACACCGTCGGCGATCCCTTCAAAGACACCTCGTCGGTGGCATTGAACCCAGTGATCAAGTTCACGACCTTGTTCGGATTGCTGGCGGTCGAGTTGGCCGTAACGCTCACTGCGAAGAACCCGATGCTCGCAACCTCGCTGGCAGTCGCATTCTTCCTGGTGTCAGTGTTCTTCGTGCACAAATCGTTCTATGGCATGAGGATTGAAAAGGAAAGCAACTGATCTTCCTCTAACCTCCAGCAACCCGCCCTGTCAGGCGGACAACCGAAATGCCCAGCGGCCTCACGCAATCCAGCGTGGGGCCGTTGGGCGTCTGGGTCTTTGTTCGCGGGCGGCGCAGGTCCCATGAGTCACAAATGAGGGTGCCCCAGGTCCGGGGTCCTCACGGACAGGTCTTCGTCCGTGGGGTGGAGATCCCTCGCATTTGGGGACCTGGGAAACCACGAACGCCCATGCGAGCGAATAGCGAGCGGTTGGCCGCACCGCAGGTGCTTTGGCAAAGTTGGCCAAAAATCCTATACTGAAGCCGAGGTGCCCTATGCCGACCCGCAATGTCAGCCTGCCTGAAAAGCTGGATCAGTTCATCACCGCCAAAGTCGCGTCGGGAGACTACGCCAACGCCAGCGAGGTGATGCGCACGGCCCTGCGCCTGCTGGAAAAGGAAGAGCAGGAGTATGAGGAGAAGATGGCAGTCCTCCGGGCGGCAATTGCCGAGGGACTTGCCAGCGGAATCGCCGAGCCGGGCGTCTTTGAACGGCTTCGTGCGGAATTCAATTTACCCAAATGAGAGGTCTGAAACCTGCTTAGCGAATGGCAAGCCCGAAATACTTTCGGGCCGCGTCCAAAATGTCTACATCTGTCATTACGCCGTATTCGATATGCGATTCCTTGCCGGGAGCGATGAAATAATAGCCGATGCTGATTTTGCCTGGTTTAAATGTTCTGACCGTATTACCGTAGCGAAGCCTGAAAGAACGCGAATACGCCTCCTGTAAATCAATCCCCGACTTATGTAGAGGGTCCCTTACTTCATGGATATAAAACTGAAAGTCACTGAGAGCCTCGGTATTATCGCTACTGTCAGCTTCGGCTTGTGTGATCGGGAAAAATGCAATGATGGTTGGCTGGTGAATCACGAAGATGGGCACTGAATTGGCGGTATCTTGCGAGTTTTCGGCCCCGACCCAGACAGCGACAAACAAGAAAATCCAAACGATCCGCTTCATGCTGGCTAGTTTACGCCTCAGTCCGACAGCGTATCAATCGTTCTTCTTTGCCATTTGCACGAAATCTGTCCCCGAATCTCCACATCTGCACAGATCTGCCACTCGAACTGCACCGTTTCTGCGTCTTGTCCCCAGCCCCGGCGAGGACTAGGCTTGGATTTGAGAGAGGTTCTGCCACAACCCCGGAGGCTGCACCGGATTTGGGGCAGTTTTTGGCAGGCGGAAACCCGCATCCCGCAAGGGTCTTTGGAGCTTTCCACAGGCAAATGCCTTTGTTTAGCAATTTGATGCTGGGAACGTAAACAAAACACAAGATGTTGTGGTTTTTAGTTGACATGCACCACAGAGAGAGGTACTTTTTCATCTGCGGCCCTAAAACGGGTTGTAACGATCCCGGGTGTGAACATTCCACTTGGAGGCTGCTGAGAACAGATAACTCGCGGTACTTTTCTATCCCCGTTTCCGTTCTTTGACCAAGATTATTCCTGACCCCCTCTAGCAGCCTGGCGCTGGAGTTGGGGCCGATGTTTCAACCGATTTTTTCGATTGTGAGGGTTTTATGAACGAGGTCCAACTTCATTCTTCCGCCGCCGCCCAGCAGACTTCCCAGACCCAGAGGGGCCTGATCTTCACCCGCCGCTTCACCAGCGAAGGTGTCTCCCCATATGACGAGATTCAGTGGGATCAGCGCACCGCCTCGATAGCGGATCAGAACGGCAACAGCATCTTTGAGCAGAAGAATGTGGAGGCGCCGGTGGACTGGTCGGTCACCGCGACCAATATCGTGGCCTCGAAGTATCTTCACGGGCATGTGGGGACGCCGGAGCGGGAGGCGGGGGTTCGCCATCTGGTGGCGCGCGTGGCGGAGACCATCCGCGACTGGGGCCTGACGGGCGGCTACTTTGCCACCCCCGAGGATGCGGCCATCTTCCATGACGAGCTGGTCCACATGCTGCTGACGCAGAAGTTGGCCTTCAACTCGCCGGTATGGTTCAACGTGGGCTGCGACCGGCTGGAGCCGGAGGCGGACGGGCAGAACTGGCATTGGGACCCCTCTACGGGCGGGGTGAAATTCTCCCACTCCGGGTACCGCAATCCCCAGTGTTCAGCCTGCTTCATCAACGCGGTGGACGATTCGCTGGACTCGATTCTGACCCTGGCCAAGACCGAGGGGATGCTGTTCAAGTGGGGCTCGGGCACGGGGACCAACCTGTCGCCGCTGCGCGGGTCCAAGGAGCAATTGTCGGGCGGCGGCCATGCCTCGGGTCCGTTGAGCTTCATGCGCGGCTTTGACGCCTTTGCCGGAGTCATCAAGTCGGGGGGCAAGACCCGGCGTGCCGCCAAGATGGTGATTCTGAACGCGGACCATCCGGATATTATTGATTTCATTGAGTGCAAGTCCAAAGAAGAGGCCAAGGCCTACGCGCTGATCAAGGCCGGCTACGACGGTTCGGGGCCGGATTCGGAGGCTTACTCGTCCATCTTCTTCCAGAACGCCAACAACTCAGTCCGCGTGAGCGACGAATTCATGCGCGCCTACGAGAACGACGGCGACTATACCACGTATACGGTGAAGGATCACGAGCCGGTAGCCACCTACAAGGCGAGCGAGATCATGCGCAAGATTGCCGAGGCCACCTGGCTGTGCGGCGATCCCGGCATGCAGTTCGACACCACCATCAACCGCTGGCATACCAGCAAGAACACGGCGCGCATCAACGCCTCAAACCCCTGCTCGGAATACATGTTCCTGGACAACTCGGCCTGCAACCTGGCCAGTTTCAATCTGCTGAAGTACATCACCCCGTCGGGCGGCTTTGACATTCCCGCCTACCGGCATTCCATCTCGGTGGTCATTACCGCCATGGAGATTCTGGTGGACAACTCGGGCTACCCCACCGAGGCCATCGCCCGCAACTCCCACGACTATCGTCCGCTGGGGCTGGGCTACGCCAACCTGGGTGCGCTGCTGATGTCCATGGGCCTGCCCTATGACTCCGACGCCGGCCGCGACTTTGCCGCCACCATGACTGCCATCCTTACCGGCCAGGCCTATCTGCAATCGGCCATTGTGGCAGCCAACTGCCCTCCTATACCCTCGGCGACACCGCTGACGGCCAATGTCGACCACCAGGGCGGCGCCTGCCCCGGCTTCTACGTGAATCGCGAGCCGTTTCTCGACGTGATCCGCATGCATCGCGCCGAGGTCAACAACATCGGCCGCTCGCGCCAGAGCGCGGAGCCTTTCAGCGTGCCCCAGCTCGATGCGCTGATCGACGCCAGCCGCGAATGCTGGGATATGGCTCTGGTTTACGGCGAAAAGCACGGCTATCGCAACTCCCAGACCACGGTCCTGGCGCCCACCGGCACCATCGGCTTCATGATGGACTGCGACACCATGGGCATTGAGCCGGAACTGGCCCTGGTCAAGTACAAGAAGCTGGTGGGCGGCGGCAATATCAAAATCGTCAATGGCACCGTTCCCGAAGCCCTCTTCAAGCTGGGCTATGATGCGGATGAAGTGAACGCCATCGTCAGCTATGTGGACGCCACCGGCACCATCGAGGGCGCGCCCGGCATCCGGCCGGAGCACCTGTCGGTCTTCGATTGCAGCCTGAAGCCGCTCAAGGGCACGCGCACCATCCACTACATGGGTCACATCAAGATGATGGCCGCCGCACAGCCGTTCCTCTCCGGCGCCATCTCCAAGACGATTAACCTGCCCCACGAGGCCAGCATCGAGGAGATCGCCGAGGCCTACGCCGAGGGCTGGCGTCAGGGGCTCAAGGCCGTGGCCATCTATCGCGACAACTCCAAGGGAACCCAGCCGCTGAATACCAGCATGGACGACCGGCACGATTCCTCTGCGCAGGACGCTGCCGGCACCCGCATACTGTCGCAGTTGGCCGCCGGGCAGCCCGCCACCGATGCCGACCTCAAGACCCTTGAAGGCAGAATAGGCGATAAGATCGAGGTTCCCGTGCAGCAGGTTCTTCTTGCCGGCTCCGCCTTCCAGCGCATGCTGGATGAGATGAATATGACAGCCGCCGTGCCTGTTCTGCAACCCATTGCCACGCAGGACGCCATCAATCTGGAGGCGCAGAGCCTGAACGGCCCGCCCCGCGCCGTCCGCCATCGCCTGCCCGGCGAGCGCGCCTCGGTCACCCACAAGTTTGAACTCAACGGCCACGAAGGCTACATCACCGTAGGCCTCTATCCCACCGGGCAACCGGGCGAAATCTTCATCAGGATGGCCAAGGAGGGTTCAACCGTCTCCGGCATGATGGATGCCTTTGCCACCTCCATTTCCATCGCCCTGCAGCATGGCGTTCCCCTCACGTTGCTGTGCAACAAGTTCGCCCATACCCGCTTCGAGCCCTCCGGCTGGACCGGCAACCCGCAGATTCGCATGGCCACCAGCATCATGGACTACATCTTCCGCTGGCTGGATCTGCGCTTTCACTCCGGCACGCAGTTGGCGTTGTTCTCGGGGCTGATTCCGCAGGCTTCGCAACTGCCCGCCTCGCCCAGCATGGCGCCGGAGACAGAGCCGTTCCAGGATGCATACGCGCATGACCACCTCGCCCAGTTGGCCGAGGAGGTTGCCAAGCGGCTGAATCAGGTCAGCACCCCGGCGGGCAGCTTCTCAGGCTCCGGATTGGGATCGACGGGCGGCGGCGGCATCGCTCCCGAGGCGCAGGCCGCCTCACCCTACGCTTCTAGTTCTTCTCAAGCGCCGCAGATGCAGGACCGCGGCATCTACCACGCCACCGAAGCCATGCGCTCGATGTACGAGATGGGCGATGCGCCCAGTTG
>CABDYB010000035.1_pt1 | contig 11324 bp, 5 predicted proteins | sample 3131861 | NCBI WGS metagenome assembly CABDYB01 (sample SAMEA5534336, study PRJEB31848) | metagenome | biome: tundra; feature: field; material: soil | place: USA | collected 2013-05 | depth 0.15 m | reverse complement strand
ACTTCAGCCGCATCGAAACGGATGAATTGGGGCGGTGCGAGTGGCTTATGGGCCGGGTTAGCGTTGGGGACCGCAGGAATTTCAACGGCCAGTTGCGTGGCCTTCACAGAGCCGGCAAAGCGGGGCTCAACCAGTGAGCCGGTCCATGTGCCGTGAAAATCGCCTTGGCCATAGAGCGCGATGGGTAGGGCGGCGGTGCCGGATCTGCCGTTGCGCATCAATCCCAGGTCGCGCAGAACGGTGTCGAACTCGCCCAGGTTGCCGCTATGGAGATCGACTGTGAGCGCGGAGGGACTGGTCATGGGATACGCGCCCAGATGGCCGTGGGCCTCCAGTTGGCTGGAGGGCAAATCGAGCTTCAGCATGCGCAGATCGACCGCGCCGTCGCGTTGGGTATAAGTGGCGTCGATCAGACCGCCAGCCAGTACCTTCCCTTGCGCGGCCTGTGCCGGAGGAGTGAGGCTGAACAAGGCGCCCACGGAGAGGGTGCGATCGTCGCCGTTGATCCACAGCGCGTTGGCTGGGCCGTTGACCCGTGCGTCGAAGCCGAGATGCTGAAAGGGCGGGTCGCAGAGCATCTCCAGCAGCGTGTCCAGCGCAACGTCTTTGAATTGAGCTGCGACTTTGCCGTTGACAGGGATGGTGATCTCGTCCGCGGACGGGAGCGGATGAGCGGCGACGCGGGATTTGCCTTTAGCCGGACTTGGAGGCGGGGTAAGCCAGGGAGAAAGCGAGAGGTCGCCTCCAATCTCGCCGCCCTGGCGCAGGCGGAGATGAATCGAGGTAATCAGCAACTGCCGGGAATCGGCATGAACGTACGCGTCGAGTCCAAAGCCGGTGGCGACAACGCCGGTCCCGATGTAAGAGCCTCCATCGATGTGAACGGCGCCATCGGTGCGGAAGCTGCCTGCTTGTCCCGACGCGGTGAGATCCAGATGGGCGATGCCTTCCGGCGCATTCGGATAGCCGGTAATGGGATCGACCAGGCGCAGATCCAACTCGCCCACGGCCCTGGCCTGCCAGCGGGGATGGGCAAAGTCCTCCAAGGTGCCGGAAATTTCCAGTGTCCGGTCCTTCACGCCGCGGCCGTTGGCGGTGATGCGCAGGGAGCGCAGGGTTGCCGCGTTGCGCGTCAGCTCCAGCGTGGCCTGGATGAATCCCTTAACCGGAGGCTGCGCTTTGCCCGGCCTGTGCGAAGTGCCGCGAGAAAGATCCAGATCGCGAACGCCGGCTTCAATGAGGAAGGATTCCTGGTTTCCTGCCGCGGCAGGCAAATGGACCAATCGCAGAGAGAGATCGCTGGCGTCAAAGTCAAGCGGAATGTGCCGGTCCTGGAAGTCGAACTCCGCGGCGCGGTTATCGTAGTCCAGAACGCCCTGCTCGATCGTGACGTGATTGGCCTGCAGATCAAAAAATCTGTCGAGCATCGGCTCACCCGGAGGTCTGGGTTTGCGGGGGTGCGGCTGGTTGGTTGTACCGTTGGGGTAGACAATCAGGTGCAATTGGGGACGGACTATGTCCAGGTCTTTCAGCTGAATGCGTGGGCTCAGGATACCCAGCACGCTGAACCGCACGCGCATGCGCTCGACCTGGGCGTAGGGCGCCTCGCCGGGAGCCTCGAGGCCGTGGATGACCAACCCGCCCGCCTCGGCTTCCAGACGAAGCAAATGCCAGTGAAAGTAGGCGATTTCGACGCGCCCGCCAGTGGCCGTCTCCAGATTGAGCACCATGCGGCGACGGACAAAGTTCTCAAAACTAGCTGAGCTAGCCGCAAAATAAAGTCCGATTGTCGTTACCGCCAGAAGAATCACTGCACCGGCCATCGCCAAGGGAAGATGGCGCAGGAAGAAGCGGCGCAGACGGCTGGGCCGGGGCGCTTCGAGCGGTTCTTCCGGCTCAGGCGCGTCGGACTCCAGCGTCTCATCAAGGACAGGGGGCATTGTTTCTTTCTCGCTCATGCGCCTCCCTTCCCTGTTCCGCCCGAAGTATCAGGAGTTTCGAGCGCCGGGTCGAGCACTTCCACGTCGCCCTGCTTGCGCAGATTCCTGAGCCAGCCGTCGAACAGCACATTCACCTGCCGCTCCAGCAGAATCTCCTCAATGCGCGGGGCCACCTTGTCCAGCGGTGGAATCGCCTCTCCCGGCGCATACTGTGGCAGCAGCGTCTCGCGGTAGTACTTCTCAATCTCCTCGGGGGCAATGCGAATCCCCTGCCGAAAGCGCAGTTCGATGAAGCGCAGAATCTGAACCCTGTAGCGGAGATAGCTCTCGACCCGTTGTGGATTCAGCCCATGCGCGACCAGAAACGCCTTCCATCCCTGCTCCGAGGCGCAGTTGAAGTGAACGCAGGCGGGCACTTCCCTGCGAATCACAGCCAGACGGGCATCCACCTCGGCCTGCGTTGGCTCGGCGGCCTGCGCATCCTCCTGGCGAATCTGCTGCTGGATGAGTGCGCGGCTGATCAACTGCTCCAGGGCGCGCTTGGGCGTGAGAACACCTTGCCCTACCCCACCGGGATCCAGCACCGCCAGCCGCACCTCATCGTCCACGTCGCTGGCCAGAATAGCCTGGTTGTTGACCACGGCAACGACCCGGTCAAGCACCACGGCGTTGGCGGGCGGAGCAGCCTGGGCGGGATTCTGAGCAAGTCCCGAAGTTGCTCCCAAAACGGCCAGGCACATCGCCGCGACGAACACGCCGGCGGGTCCGCGCTTGCTCTTGTGCCGTGATGGAGTCGGGTTGCGCATCAGAAGGTCTGCCCCAGGCTGAAGAAGAAGTTGAAGCGCGTGCCTTCGCCCACATGCTGATTGGCGGTGATATTCGACTGCGAGTAGTTGACGTTCACCGGAAAGATGGGCGGATTCAGGTTATAGCTGAAGTCCAGCCGGATGGGCCCCACCGGCGTATGGTAGCGCAAACCCAGCCCCGGAGCGTGGGAGAAGTAGTTGAAGCTGCAAGCCCCCTGCGTTCCAGTCGATGTCGAAGGGCCGGACGGGTTGTTGATGTTTGCCGGAGGGGTCAGGATCCTGCAATTATCGCGGAGCGGCTGGCGCACCCGGAGAGCGCTGGCCCACGCATCGCCCGCGTTGGTGAAGACGTTGCCCATATCGTGGAAGATCACAAAGCTAACCGTATTGCCGAGCCAGGGCAGTGTGGGCGGCGGCAGGCGCAACTCGGTGCTATTGAGAAGCGCGCCCGCCCCGCCAATGGGGTAGCCCGTCTCGGGATCGCGCGGCCCGGCCAAGTTTGGGCCGAAGCTCCGCAGCGAAGTAGCTCCGCCCGCGTAGAGCCGCTCGGGCAGGGGAATCAGCTCCGCCTGGAGCTTGCCAAAGGCCCGCTCCTGCCCATAGCGAGTATTACGGGCCAGAACGATGCGGCCCTTGCCGAAACGGTAATAACTCGAATTCGACAGATCAAGCCGGTTGAAGTTGGCCTGAGCGCCGAACCCTCCGCTGGAGAGAAATTCCTGGAAGCTGGTGTAGGTGCCGCGATGCGAATCGAGAGCCGAGTCGCGAGTATCGCGAATCCACGTCAACGACGGACCCGCCACGCGCACCGCCGTGGACAACAGCGCGATCTCATTTGGATAGACCTGGAGGCTGTCAGCCTCCACCTTGACGCGGCGGAAGTCGAATTCGTAGATAAAGGTGTTGGCCCTGGAGAAACGCGACCCCGGCGTATTGAAGTGTTCGGTCCAGCGCAACCCGGTTTCCATCTTGGAGGCTACGTAGGTGGATACATCAAGGCTGTTGGCGTAGCCGCCCGACATCGTCAGGCCGAAGTTCCGGTTGCCCTCGAAGTGCGGATTCTGGAACAACAGACTGATCTTCTGCTCCAGCAATCCGTAGGTGCCGCGGAGCGAAATGGATTGCTCCCGCCCGAAGAGATTGTTGCGGGTAATGTCGGCCAGAACACGGGGACTGACTCCCGTCTTGCCGTTCGGATTGCAGTTGCCGCCATAGGCGATGATGCCGCCGCAATTGTACTGCGGCGTTCCGGTCTGGGCCTCGAGACCAAAGCCATAAGTCAGAGCCCAGCGCCGCGCCTCTTCCACCTGTAGGAGCACGGTCTTATTGATCTCCTCTCCGGAGGGATTCTCGATGGCCGTGTCAATCTCGGTGAATAGAGCAAAGTCGTATAAATTGCGTTGCGTTTCCATCAGCGCCGTCTCGTTGAGCGGGTCGCCGGGATGCAGGGTGATGGCCTTGGCCACCGTATCGGGGCGGGTGTAGTGCAGCCCGGTCAGCAGCACCTTGCGCACAAAAATCTGCCGCCCCTCGGTGATGCGGAAGACTACGTCCACCTTGCTGCTGTCGGCCGGCTCCGTCTGCTGTACGACCTCAACCCGCACCTGGTCAAATCCCCGGCTCAAATAATCAATCAACAGAGTATCCCGGTCTCCGGCCAGGTTTCGTGGCGAAAGCAGTTGTCCGGCGACAGTATTCATCAGCAGGGCGAGCCTGACTGAGTCCGCATGTTCGTTTCCTTCCAGGTGCACCGTGCCCACCCGCAGTTGCGCGCCTTCCTCGATGCGATAAACCACCGTGAGCGGAGCCGTCTTCGGCCCCAGCGACGAAGACCTGTCACTCGGGACCCCGGTATTTCCAGCCTTCGTTTCTATCCCGCTGGTCTCGGGAGTAATCGCGGCCTTGGAGAAGCCGTTGTTCCGGTAGAGGGCCTGAAGGGCGTTGACGTCGGCCGAGACGAGCGCCTGACTGTAGTCGCCGTGGCGGTCAAGCGCATCCGCGGCATGAACGCTGAGCAGTTCTTTGAGCGTAGTGGAGTCAAAGTAGTGATTGCCGGCAACGGAGACGAGCTCTACCCGCCGCCGCGGCCCCAGGCGCACTTTGTAAAGGATCGTCACCTGCCCAGCGGTCGTGGATTGCGGTTCATGCTCCACCTTCACGTCGAAGTAGCCCATCCGCTGGTAGTAATCGCGCAGCCGGCGATTGCCCTCCATGAGCAGATCCTCGTCCACGCTGCCTTCCTCGAAGATGGGAATCACCCTTCGGATCAATCCCGGGTTGGCGCTGGCGCCCTCGACCAGAACTTTAACGATCGGACCCTGGTTGGCGGAAAAACGGAAGTCGACCTTTTGGCTCTCCTTGGAGTACTGCTGGCTTTCCAGCTTGATTTCTGCTTCCAGGCGCTGCTCGCCCCGATAGGCCTTTAACACCCCGGCCAGCGCCCGGTTAGCGGTTTCGCGGTCCACATGCTCGCCTTCCCGGAGGTGCGCATGATGGCGAAAATCGTTTACGCTCATCCCCGGCTCGCCGGTTACCTCCACCGTGCCCACGCGCGCCTGCGGGCCGCTTTGCACATGGAACGCAAGGTCAACGAGTTGCTCGTCCGGGTGGGCCGTCAGGGTATGGGTAATCACCGGAGTGTGAAAGCCGTTCTGGGCAAGCGTCAGGCGCATCTGCTCCAGTGCCTGGGTGAGTTTGGCGGGGGTAAAACGGACTCCAGGCGCCAGTTGGCCGGCGCGCGCCAGTTGCGTATTGATGGTGGCGCTCCTGGCGCCATCCACGCTGACTGTGCCAATGAAAATGCGTGGCGTTCCGCCAAAGATGAGGGCCACGCCGTCCTGCTCGCGGACGCCTTGCACGGCAATGGTTTCATAGAGGCCGGTAGCAAAGAGCTGGCGCAGGCTTCTTTTCAGCGCTTCCCGGCTCAGGGACGCCCCCACGGCCTGGTCCAGATGGCCGGGCAGCGGAACGAGACGATCAACTGAAACGCCGGCGAAGGAGATGCGCCGTACCGGAAGACCCTCCCACTGGACAAGGGAATCCGAAGGTACCTGAGCGGCCTGATCACCTCCCGCGCCGGAATGATCGGCGTCGCTCACCAGTCTCTGGCTCCAGCCGATCACTCCAAACAAAGTGCCAAAAACAAGAAGGCAGGCCAGGTGAATGCCCCTCTCCAGCCATTTGCCGCATTGATCTGCAAGCTTTGCCTTAAAAACCATATCTCCCCAAAAAAACACGGGGGAAAGCGCCCCGTTGCACAATTGCTTTCATTGATCATTGATTAGTGATCAGTGGTTTGCCATCCCTGTTCCCTATTCCTATTCTAACGAGGAATAGTGCCCGTGCAGCATTTCCGCCGCTGTTTAGGCAGGTGAAGACCGTGTTATTGCCCCACTCTTCCCTCTGCGCAACTTGCGTGGGTTATTTTTGAGTACCCAGGTGTTCACAGTCTGGAGATTCCTTCGCTTTCTCCGCTCTGCCGCGCTCACATTCCTCTGGCTTTAGCCGATACATACCTCCAGTTACAGTACATTCGGAGGGGTGTCTCGAATGGTTGTTTTTGCTCTGTTCCTTGCGATTTCCATCAAGGGAACCGCATCCAGCACTGGACCGTACCACAATGCCTGACTGGTATGCGGGAGAAGAGAGAAGGCAAAAATGAAGAAATTCTCTGAAACTATTTGGAGCCTGCGCCGTCTAATGAAGAAAAGCTGATACGAGGACACTCAATGCCGAACCACCCCTCCACGCCCTCCCCAAAAACCCTCTCCGAAAAGGAAGCACCCGGCGTACGCCTGGTTTCCGTCCTGCCCGTCCGGGATACGGTCTTGTTCCCCCATGCCGTACTACCCCTAACGGTGGGCAGGGAGAGCTCCATCCAGTTAATCGAGTCGTTGGGCGAGGAACGGGCCATTGTGGTGGTAGCCCAGTTGGATGCACGACTGGATTCGCCCAAACCAGCCGATCTGCACGCCGTGGGAACCCTGGCCACGGTACACAAGATTGTGCGCATGCCCAACCAGAGCCGGTTTGTCTTCACCGAGGGTACGGAGCGGGTACGGCTGCTGCGCTACACGCAGACTGAACCCTTCATGGTTGCCGAGGTAGAGACGCTGGAGGACACGGAACCTGCAGCTACGGCCGGCGTGGAAGCGCTGGTGCGCAATGTGACGGGAGAGTTTCAGCAGATAGTCGCCGAGTCCCCGACGCTCTCCGATGAACTGCGGACGATTGCCGCGAACATCGAGGAGCCTAGCCGTCTGGTGGACTTTGTGGCCTCCTCGCTGCCCTTCCTGACCACCGACGACAAGCAGCAACTGCTGGAGACGCCCAGCATAAGCAGCCGTCTGGAAATGCTGAACCATCATCTGGCCAAGGAGATCGAGGTGCAGCAGTTGCGCACCAAGATTCAGACCGAGGTACAGGACCAGGTGCAGCAGTCGCAGCGTGATTATTACCTGCGCGAACAGCTCAAGGCTATCCAGAAAGAGCTGGGCGAGCAGGACGAGGGCCAGCGCGAGACCGACGAACTGCGCCAGAAGATTGAAGCCGCCGGAATGCCGGAGGATGTGAAGAAGGAGGCCATCAAGGAACTGACGCGGTTGTCGCGCATGTCTCCCATGGCCGCCGACTACTCGCTCACGCGCAACTACATCGAGTGGCTGGCCGTGCTGCCCTGGGCCAAAAGCTCAGGCTCAAAGATTGACATTGCAAAGGCCAAGGAGATTCTGGACGAGGACCACTACGAGCTGAAAAAGGTGAAGGACCGCATCCTGGATTACCTGAGCGTGCTGCAGTTGAAGCCGGACATGAAGGGGCCGATCCTGTGCTTTGTGGGGCCGCCGGGCGTGGGCAAAACCAGCCTGGGCCGCTCCATCGCCCGTGCCCTGGGCCGCAAGTTCCAGCGTGTCTCGCTGGGCGGCATGCATGACGAGGCGGAGATTCGCGGCCATCGCCGCACCTACATTGGCGCGCTTCCCGGCCAGATTATCCAGAGCATTCGCCGAGCCGAAACCAACGACCCGGTGATGATGCTGGACGAGATTGACAAGCTGGGACGGGACTTCCGCGGTGATCCGTCCTCCGCATTGCTGGAAACGCTGGACCCGGAGCAGAACAACACCTTCCGCGACAACTACCTCGACGTGCCCTTCGACCTGTCGAAAACCTTGTTCATCTGCACGGCCAACCAGTTGGACACGGTTCCGCCGCCGTTGCTGGACCGCATGGAGTTGATCTTTTTGCAGGGCTACAGCGAAGACGAGAAGAAGCACATCGCCTTCCGCTACCTGATTCCCCGCCAGATCAAGGAGAACGGCATTACCCCAGAGCAGATCGAGTTTCCCGAGGATGCGGTGCTTCACATCGTGCGCCACTACACGCGCGAGGCCGGGGTGCGCAAGCTGGAGCAGACGCTGGGTACCATCTGCCGCAAGCAGGCGCGGCGCTTGGTGGAGGGCAAGACGGAAAAGCTAGTGGTGACGCGCGATGTGATCAAGGAGTTCCTGGGCGGCATCCTGGTGCGCGTGGATACCGAGGTCGCCGAGCGTGTCAAGCGCCCCGGCGTGGCTGTTGGCCTGGCCTGGACGGCAGCCGGCGGCGACATCCTCTTCATCGAGGCCAACAAGATGAAGGGCAAGGGCAACTTCGCCATGACCGGGCAGATCGGCGTGGTGATGCAGGAGTCCATGCAGGCCGCGCTGACCTGGGTGCGCTCGAACGCAGCCTCGCTGGGCCTCGCCGAGGATTTCACCAAGGAGATTGACCTGCACATTCACGTCCCGGCTGGAGCCATCCCCAAGGACGGCCCCTCAGCCGGTGTCACCATGGCCACGGTGCTGGTCTCGCTGCTCACCGATACGCCGGTGCGTCCGCTGACCGCCATGACCGGCGAGATTACCCTCAGCGGCAACGTGCTGCCCGTGGGTGGCATCAAGGAGAAGTTTCTGGCAGCCCGAAGGGCCGGGGTGCAAACCATCATCCTGCCCGCCGAAAACCGCCAGGACGTGGAAGAAGACCTGACGCCGGAGCTGATCGAGGGCGTCACCATCCACTACGCCAGCCGCATTGAAGACGTGCTGGCCGTAGCATTGCCGCTGTTGAAGTCAAGGCCCGACACGCATCAAGACACGCTGCCGCTGGCAGTCGAGCAGGGTGTGAGCGCTTCTGCGTAATTCGCACTGCGATTCATTGCATAAGGCCGGCGAAACTGCCGGCCTTCTTTTGTAGATGGCAGGCAACGAATTCGGCCTGGGCGCATTTGGGGTATTCTTTTTCCATGCAGGCGCGTGCTCGCTCCTTCGGTGTGATGAACGAATGCTGGCGGGCCAGTTGCTGGGCGCTGCTTGCTCTGGCCCCTCTCACGCTGGCGGCGCAGGAACTCACCCTGCGCGTGGACGTGAAGCTGGTCAACGTCTTTGTGAACGTAATCGACCAAAACGGGGCTATTGTGGCCGGCTTGACGCGCGACGATTTCGCGCTCGCTGAAGACGGCCGGCCGCAGCAAATCTCGGTTTTTGAGCGCCAGTCGGAACTGCCGTTGAATCTGACGCTGGCCATCGACACCAGCGGCAGCGTGCGCAAGGACATGTCCGCGGAGGCGGACGCGGCCCGGCGGTTTGCCCACGCCCTGTTGCGCTCTCAGGACCAGATGAGTCTTATGCAGTTTGCCACCGCAGCGCGCGAGCTGACGCCCTTCACCAACAAGATGAGCCAGATCGATCACGGGCTGGGCCAGTTGCGCGGTGATTGGGCTACGGCGCTCTACGACGCCATCTGCATGGGTTCGGCACGGCTGGGCCGTAACCCAGGGCGAAGGGTGCTGGTGCTCATCTCCGACGGCGACGACACCGCCAGCAGCGCAACCTACGCTCAGGCCCTGGAGCAGGCGTTGCGCAATGAGGTGATGATCTACAGCATCATCGACGTGCCCATTGAGGCCAGCGCCGGCCGCGATCTGGGCGGAGAGCACGCGCTGATCACCCTGGCCGAGCAGACCGGCGGCAAGAGTTTCTATGTGAGCGACGGCGGGCTGAGCAACGCCTTCGCGCGGGTCAGCGACGACCTGCGCGCGCAATATCTGCTCGCCTATTATCCTCACCATCAGGAGCCCGGAAGGAATTTCCACCGCATCCAGGTAACCATCCCCAGGGCCACGCCCCAGTCCTTCAATATTCGCCATCGCACCGGCTATTACGCGGACGCGCAGGCCCAAATCAGGTAATGTGCCAATACCCGTAATGTTCCTTTACATTCTCCGCAAGAACCTGTGATCAGTGCGGGGAAAAGGGCTACAATTCACTTATGCTTTTGGCCATCTTTGCAATGCGGGTGTTGGAAATCATGTTTTTTGTCGGCCTTGCGGGCTCCACCGTGGTTGTACTCATCAGTTTTGTCGAGGACGGAATAGAGCTTTTCGGCAAGGATGAGCCGCCTGAGTCGCGCGCCTAGGACGCAATCCTCCATGGCCTGCTCTCAGCCATTGACTCCACCTTGATTTGGCAATAAACTCAACGAAGTGCGGGCGATGATATAAGTTCCCGCAACCCAATAAAGCCGGTCCCGGAGCCGGCACAATCGCAATGGCATCCACCCGAACAACCTTTGCCCCTCCTTCCGACCGCGTCAAGCTCATCGTGGCATCCTCGGTGATGCTGACGTTTATCTCCTTTTGGCGCGCGGCTGCCATTGTTCTCAATGATTTAGGTTCATCAGCCTTCTACGCCGGGGGCATCGCCGAGCAGATGGTGGGCGAGGCGGCGCCGTGGTTCATTCTCGGCATCATGCTGTTCAGTTTTGCGGTGCGCGCCGTCTACGTCGAAAGCTGTTCGATGTTCACCCGCGCCGGCGTATACCGCGTGGTGAAAGAAGCCCTGGGAGGCGGCTTTGCCAAACTCAGCGTCTCGGCACTGATGTTCGATTACATTCTGACCGGACCAATCTCCGGTGTGTCTGCCGGGCAATATATTACAGGCTTGATGAACGAGCTGATCAAAGTGGCCAACACCAGCCACTGGCTTCCTCCGGCTCTGCTGGATGCGCATCGTCATCCCTTTCAGTTCGACATGAATCACACCGCGGCGGTATTCGCGGCCGCGGTGACCATCTATTACTGGTGGGAGAACATCAAAGGCATCGAGGAGTCCAGCAGCAAGGCCCTGCGCGTTATGCAGGTCACCACCGTGATGGTGGTAATTCTGTTGCTCTGGGGCGTTTACTCGGTGCTCATGACTCCTGGCGCTCACCTGCCGCCATCGCCTATCCCTTCCCATCTCAATTTCAGTAGTGACGCCCTGGGATTTCTGAAGGGAATGCCGCAGCTGCTTCCGCTGATGGGCCTGTTCGGTATTCTCATGGCCTTTGGCCATTCGATTCTGGCCATGAGCGGCGAGGAAACCCTGGCGCAGGTCAACCGCGAGATCCAGCATCCCAAGCTGAAGAACCTGAAGCGGGCGGCAATTGTCATCGCCATCTACAGCCTCATCTTCACCGGCGGCGCCACGCTGCTGGCTTCCATGCTGATTCCGTCATGGCAAATCGCCCACATCTACCAGGACAACCTGATCGCCGGCCTGGCCAT
>CABDYB010000034.1_pt1 | contig 11351 bp, 8 predicted proteins | sample 3131861 | NCBI WGS metagenome assembly CABDYB01 (sample SAMEA5534336, study PRJEB31848) | metagenome | biome: tundra; feature: field; material: soil | place: USA | collected 2013-05 | depth 0.15 m | reverse complement strand
CCCTATCGCGATGAGCGGGCGGGTGGTTCAGGTCCGGGGTCCCCAACGAGCGATTGTTGCTCGTTGGGGCGAGGGGCATGATCTTTGTGCGATGGGGTAGGGAGTCGAAGGACCTGCTTTTGTTTTTTGTTTGTCATCCTGAGCGTAGTCGAAGGACCTGCGGTTGCTTTTTCGTTCTTACCCCAAACACAAATGCTTGGTGCCCCATCCATTCGCGTTCTTTGCGAATGGGTGGGATAGCACAAACCTAAATCATCCATGTCTTGAAAGGGCACGACTGGTAGGTCAGGGTTTATCGGGGTCCCCAGCGATAGGTCTTCGTCGCTGGGGTGGAATTTTAACCCTGACTGCCGAAAAGTCCCTAAAAATGACGAGGGCTTTAGCCCCTGGGGGATGCGTGCGGAGGGAGAAGCCTGACTCCGGCCTTCCGATTCGTTTCCCTTATCGCGGATTTCGAACTCCTGCTTTGCTTCCCCATCCTTCGCGCGAAGAGAGGCGCGCCGGTGCTCACAAGCCTGAGCGGCGGAAAAGACACCTGGGTTTACCGCAAAACGGCAGGAGCCATTGGCCGCCTCGGCGGGCTGGCATGCGGCCTGCTGATGCTGGCCGGATTGGGCGGCGCAGTCCCGCTTGCGGGCCAAATCACACCATCGAGCGCCGCCTCCCCAGGCGATTGGACCTGGATGAGCGGGAGCAACACCTTAGGCAGCGGTTATGGCCAGTCAGGAGTGTACGGGACGTTGGGAACGCCCAACGGCACAACAAATTTTCCCGGAGGCCGTTGGGGCGCTCCGAGCTGGATCGATCACAGTGGCAATCTCTGGCTCTTTGGGGGCTTTGGCTACGCCAACGGCGCGACTTTTGGCTATCTCAACGACCTTTGGGAGTTCAATCCTTCTTACAACGAATGGACGTGGATGGGTGGAAACACCACGTTGACTGCCAATTATGGTGGCGAGTCCCCCGTGTACGGGACGTTGGGCACGGCTGGCGGCACAAATATTCCGGGAGGCCGCCAGAGCGCTTCGAGTTGGATCGATAGCAGCGGCAATCTCTGGCTGTTTGGGGGCATCGGCGAAGGCGCCAGCACCAGCACCGGCACCGGCGCCAGCACCACCTGCACTGGCGCCGGTTTTGACCGTCTCAACGATCTTTGGGAGTTCAATCCTTCCATTTCTAATCCTGCCACTGGTACAAATGGCGAATGGGCGTGGATGGGCGGAATCTGCACACCAGACGCGAAAGGAGTGTACCCCGCGCAGCCGGGTGGGTCTCCTGCTAGCGGAATCTACCCCGGAGGCCGCGATCTGGCTTCAAGTTGGACCGACAGCAGCGGCAATTTCTGGCTGTTCGGGGGCGAAGGCTACGATGCCAGCGGCAACTTCGGCGAGCTCAACGATCTTTGGGAGTTCAATCCTTCCATGAACGAATGGGCATGGATGGGCGGAAGCAGCACGGTCCCCGCATACTCCGGCCAGAAAGGAGTGTACGGCGCCTTGGGAACGTTTGCTTCCACAAACATCCCAGGAGGCCGCTACGGGGCTTCGAGCTGGACCGACAGCAGCGGCAATTTCTGGCTCTTTGGCGGCGAAGGATTCGACGCCCTCGGCAATTCTGGCAATCTCAACGACCTTTGGGAGTTCAATCCTTCCCCAAACAAACCTTCAACGAACGAATGGGAATGGATGGGGGGAAGCAGCACAGCGAACCAGTCCGGAGTGTACGGCTCGTTGCAATCGCCTGCTGTCACAAACATTCCCGGAGGCCGCTACGAGACTTCAAGCTGGATCGACAACAGCGGCAATCTCTGGCTCTTTGGAGGAGAAGGCACCGGCTTTCTCAACGACCTCTGGGCGTTCAATCCCCCCACGAGCCAATGGGTGTGGATGGGAGGAAGCACCACGGCGAACCAGTCCGGAGTATACGGGACGTTGCAATCGCCTGCTGCCACCAACACCCCTGGAAGCCGCGTTGAAGCAACGAACTGGACCGACAGCTACGGCAACCTCTGGCTCTTCGGGGGCGATGGGCGCGATGCCAACGGCAAATTGGGCGCACTCAACGACCTTTGGGTATATCCGCCACCTACGATCTGCTGGGGCCCTCTGTCCGCCATTCAGATTTCACCCGCCACGCTTTCTGTGGGCTTTGTGGGAGAGAGCTATTTTGAGAACTTTACCGCAACCGGCGGCTGCGGTACCGGATACACATGGAGCGTGACCTCCGGAACGGCGCTCTCCGCCGTAGGCCTGAGCCTGACATCCGCAGGCATCATCTCAGGCAGCCCGAACGCTGCTGAAACTGCGGCTCAGTTCACGGTGAAAGTCGTCGATCCGCAGGGCAACACCGCAACGCAAAACTACACGCTCACCATTTATCCGGATCTCGTGATCACACCCACCACTTTGCCCGCCGGCACAGTGGGAACACCCTATTCGCAGATTCTTACCGCGAGCGGCGGCCCGTACACGTTTACCGTGTTTTCCGGAACAGCGCTTTCTGCCGTGGGCCTCAGCCTTTCGACCACGGGCACAATCTCAGGCACGCCCACAGGGCCGGAGACAGCGGCCGCCTTTACGGTGAAGATCGCCGATTCGCAGGGCGATTTCACGCAGCTGAACTATACGCTTACCGTGAACGCATCGACCTCAACACCAGCCCAGGTTACAGACAACGAAACCATCACCGTGACGGACACCGAAACCTTCCCCGATGTCGCCGACTCTGAGAAGATCACCGTCACGGATACCGAAGTCGTCAGAGCCTACAACGCGATCACGATCACTCCCAGTGCAGCAACGTTCAACGCCAACTCCGGAAACGGCTATGCAACCTATGCCTACGCGCCGGTGCAGTTCGCCGCGATCGGCGGAATCGGCACGCTAACCCTGACCGAGACTGGAGCGCTGCCAATGGGCATCACGTTCGTCAATGGCACCCTCAGCGGCACACCCGCAACTTCCTCGGTTGGTACTTATCCGTTTTCTGTTACGGCGACGGACGCCGATGGGGATTCGGTAACCGTGCCGGGATATACGCTCACCATCCAGGCTGCTTCGGCGTATCCCGCAATGGTCACGGATAACGAGACCATCACCGTGACCGACACCGAAACCTTCCCCGATGTCGTCGATTCTGAGCCGATCACCGTGACGGATACTGACACCGTCAGAGCCTTCAATGCAATCGTGATCACTCCCAGTCCGGCAACCTTCAACGCCAGAGACGGTTCGGCGATTGCAGGTGCGTCCTATGGACCGGTGACGTTTGCGGCGACCGGAGGAACCGGCACACTGACCTTGACGGAGAGCGGAACGCTTCCCGCGGGGCTTACATTTACTAATGGAGCCCTCGGGGGCATGCTTTCGTCCACTTCGGCCGGTGCGTATACCTTCTCGGTGACAGCCGCCGATACCTACAACGACCAGACGACCGTGCAGGGATACACGCTCAATGTTGCCGCGCTTCCGCCCTCGCTCACGATCAGCGCAAATCCAGTCACTTTGACCATCATTCAAGGGCAGATGGGAAAGACCACGCTTACATTCACACCATCAGGCGGTTATACCGGGACACTCACGCTGGGTTGCTCCGGCCTACCCGCTAACACACTCTGCGTCTTCGAGCTCAACGGCGCGCCCCCGCCCATCACCACCGTGACGTTGCCGGGGAACAACCTGCCGGTCAGCGTGGCGCTGACGATTGATACGGACGTGAACGGCACGCAGGCTCGGATGGAACCGGCCCCAGCGCCACTACCGCCAGACGCGATCTTGCCTGCAATCGCCTTTTGGTGGTCTGGAAGCCTGCTGGGATTGACCGCCTTCCGGCGCAAACGGAAGATGTCCGCCAAAAATCAGCGATGGTTCGGGCTGTGCCTGCTGGCGCTGCTCACCGGCGCTGTGGCGGCTGGGCTGGCTGGCTGCGGCGGCGGCGGCTTTGGCACGTATGTCACGCAGGTTGGCAGCTACACAGTAACGGTCTCCGCAACCTCAGCCTCGGGAACCGTGCAAACATTGAGCATCGGCATCACGATCACGCAGTAGGAGGGGCTCTATGCGAACTTGCCGGATACTTCTTATGTGCTGCGCGATCGTATCCTCCACTGTGATCGCGCAAAGCGGGGACGACACTGTGAGAACTCCGCCACTTTTACCTTCCGGCAAGACACAATCGTATCCGGCGCCACTGGAAGTTAGTTTCGGATACAGCTATTTGCGCAGCAATGCCAACCCCGGCCAGTGCGGCTGCTTCAGCATGAATGGCGGCAATGCTCAGGTAGCCTTTCATGTCTATCGCGGATTCAGCACCGTTGCCGACATTACCGGAGAAACCACCACCAGCGTGAACAACGGGGTACGCGGGCTGTCGCTCATTTCGTTCACCGCAGGACCGCGCTTCTCCTATTCGTTTCGCCGCCGATTCGCGCTGTACGCGCAATCCCTTTTCGGCGTCGCCCATGGGTTTGATTCTTACTTCCCGGTCACTTCAGGCCCGACCGGCACGGCAACTGACTTCGCCATGATCGCAGGCGGCGGATTCGACATACGGATCGCCCGGCACGTTGCCATCCGTCCCATTGAGGCAGATTACCTTCTTACCCGATTGCCCAATGGAGTCAACGAAACCGAAAATAATCTCCGCTTGAGCGCCGGCCTTGTAATCCGCATCCGATAGTTCATGCTGGATGGCCCGACCTACGGTCCGGCGGCTCGCAAGGCATGGCTCGCCGTGACTGGCTACATCGACCAGAATGGCGACGTGACGCAGGTTTGCGCGGGCACCAACAAACTGAACGATCTGAGCTACTATCTGGCCCGGCCCCGCCGTACTGGCGACTTCCACGGGCAGGCTCCGATTCTGTGGTCGGTGGACGCGCTGCTGCGGTAGAGCATTTTCGGAATTGGTGTAGAACGGAAGCACGATGCCAAGTGGCTTTTTCATCAAGAATAAGCCACCTTTCACTGCTCTAAAAAAGTCTGCGTGTATTCCGAAAATGCTCTAGCGACTACGGCTAAAGAATCGTACAACGGACGGCGTTTTCTTTTGCAAGCACCCGACATGCAGTGCAGCTACCCGCCATGCGGCTGCACTACTTGTTAAAATCAAGACTATGCCGCTGACCCGCCAACAGGCTCTCGACTACTTCCACTCCCCCGACCTGATCGGCCTTGGCTTCGAGGCCGACGCCGTGCGCCGACGACTGCACCCCGAGGGCGTGGTCACCTACATCATCGACCGCAACATCAACTACACCAACTTCTGCACCGAGTACTGCACCTTCTGCGCCTTCTACCGGCCGCTTACGGGGCCGCGCTCGGAAGAGGGCTACATCCTCGACTTCGAGACAATTTACGAAAAAATCGCCGAGACCATCGAGATGGGCGGCACCGGCGTGCTGATGCAGGGCGGCATCCATCCCGACCTGAAGATTGATTGGTTCGAGCGGCTCTTCAGCGGCATCAAGCAGCGCTTCCCGCAAATCTGGCTGCATTGCCTGACAGCCTCTGAGATTCTGGCCATCGCCAGGTATTCGGACCTGCCCCTGCGCGAGACCATCGTCCGCCTGCGCGCGGCGGGCCTGGATTCCATCCCCGGCGGCGGCGCGGAGATTCTCGACGACGATGTGCGCCGGCGCATCGCCCGCATCAAGTGCAACACAGAGGATTGGGTCAGCGTCCATCGCGCGGCGCATCAGTTGGGCATACGCACCACGGCGACAATGATGTTCGGCGTGGGAGAGACCTTCGAGCAGCGCATTAACCACTTCGAGGTAGTGCGGCGCCTGCAGGAGGAGACCGGCGGATTCACGGCCTTCATCCCTTGGAGTTTTCAGCCGGGAAACACGGCCCTCGGCGGGCGCGGCTGGGAAGAGGCGACCAGCGTCGAGTACCTGAAGGTGCTGGCGATCTCGCGGCTCTATCTCGATAACATCGAGAACGTGCAGGCAAGCTGGGTAACGCAGGGATTGAAGGTGCTGGAGCTGGGCCTCCACTTCGGCGGCAACGATGTGGGCTCAGTGATGCTGGAAGAGAACGTGGTCAAGGCTGCTGGAACGAGTAACTGCACCACGGAAGAAGAACTGCGCAGAATAATTCGCGACGCCGGCTTCAAGCCTGTCCAGCGGGATACGCTCTACCGGACGATGTTCTTAAGCTGAAGAGAAATTGGAGTCATCCCGCACTTGCCGAGGGGCCCGCATTTGTGGCACACTTGCAGCCATGGGAAGCAAAGACAAAGGCAGAAAAGAAGTCAAGAAGGCGCCCAAGCCAAAGCCCAAGCCGGAACCCGCGCAGAGACGCGAAATTTTCACGCCGGCCCCGCCGAAATAGGCGCGAACCGCCCTCCTCAACGGAGCGCCACGCTTGAGTCGCAGCAGAGTTTTCTCTGCCCGAGAGGCCGCTTTGTGCCTTCAACGCGATTCGTGTGTCCCGACCGCTGTAAAGCCCTGAACCAACCCTGACGAACGCACGTCACAGTAATCCTCCCTGAAAAGCGTTAACTTATAGGACAGGTTTTTCACCAGGGGGTGCGCCCGTGCGTTGGAAATCTGCCATGATCCTGCCAGCTTTCGCTCTACTTACAATCTGTGCAGCAGCGCAGATGCCGGCAAATCCCGTCCCTGCCTCCTCCAGCTCCGCCCTGCCCGCCGTGCAGCCGCCGGGCCGTCCGGCCATCGGTCTGGCGCTGGAGGGCGGCGGTGCTTTGGGTTTGGCGCATATCGGCGTCCTGCAATGGCTTGAGGAGCACCGCATTCCCGTGGACCGCATCTCCGGCGCCAGCATGGGTTCGCTGGTAGGCGCCTCCTATGCCACCGGAAGCACGCCCGCGCAGATGCGCGCGCTGGCCGTCAGCGACGCCTTCATGCACGTCTTTACCCTGCAAACTTCCTATGCCGACTTGAGCTTCCGCCGCCGCCAGGATCGCCGCGAACTTCCCGCCGCGCTGACCGTGGGCCTGCGCCACCACCTGACCCTGCGCAATGCCCTGCTCACCGACCGCGGCGTCAACGAGTTCCTGACCAGCAACCTGCCCAACGACAACAGCCAGGAGCTGGACTTCAACCAGCTTCCCATTCCCTTTCGCTGCGTGGCCACCGATCTGAACACACTCACAACGGTCACTTTTGCCTCCGGACCGCTGCCCCAGGCGGTGCGCGCTTCCATCTCCATTCCCGGCGTCTTCCCCCCGGTGCAGGACCGCAACGGCCACTATCTGGTTGACGGCGGCATCCTCGACAACCTGCCCACCGGCGTTCTCAAGCGCGATTTGCACGCCGACGTCATCATCGCCATCCACCTTGAAGATGCAGCTCTTTCCAATGCCGACACCAGATCCGCCCTCGGCGTCCTCAACCGCGCCTTCGATGCCGGCATCCAGCAGAATGTTGCGGATGCCGAGCGGCTGGCCGATGTGGTGGTCAGCGTGCCGGTGGGCAGCTTCTCTTCCACCGACTACACCCGCGCTGCCCTGCTGATCGACGCCGGCTACAAGGCCGCCGAGCAGAACCGGACCGCGCTGCTGCGCTACGCCCTCGACGCCGATGGCTGGAAGGCTTATCTGGCCGCGCGCGAGAGCCGCCGCACCCCACAGCCCGGCATCCTGCGCCAGGTCCGCGTGGAAGGCCCAAAGCCGGGTCCGAAACCGGGCGCCGTTCGCGAGGTTCTCCGCGACATGAAGCCCATCGAGGGCAAGCCTATCGCGCCTGCCACTACCCTCGAGGCCCTCAAGAACATCCAGTCCAACAGCGGAATCAGCGCCACCTGGGAGACCTATGCTCCTGCGCCTTCGCCCGTCTCTGCCGCGCCGTCCGCATCAGGCGCGTCCATCCCTGGCACGCCAGCTTCGGACACGGGCATCCTGGTCCATCTAAGTAACGATCCCAACGGCCCACCCTTTCTTCTCATCGGCGCGGAACTAGCCGCTGCCAATTCCAACATTACCCGTGGCATGATTACCCTCCGTTTGGTCGACCAGAACCTTGGCGGCTTCGGCTCCGAGCTGCGCGCCAACGCCCGTGTCGGCTACATGACCGACCTCTCCGCCGAATACTACCGCCTGCTCACTCCCAGCGGCTATTTCATCGAGCCGCGTGCCGGCATCATCCGTGAGCCGGTCTACATCTGGGCCAACCAGAAGCGCATCGCCGAACGCTTTCTGCAAACCCTGGACACGGGAGTCGAGGCCGGCCGCACATTCTCGAATCAATTGCAAATTTCAGCACAATGGCGCGCCGAGGACACGCGCTGGAGCCTCACCACCGGCTCCGGCGGCGGCCCGTATATCACCGGGACTGCGCAGACCGGCCTGCTGAGTATCAAAATCGATAATGCCGTCGCCGGCGCCGTCTCACCCAGCGGATTTCGCCTCTCAGCCTCGGCTGGCGCGCTTTACCATGCCATCGCAAGCGCGAACGCACCGCTGGTTAAGCTCAACTTCAACGCCACCCGTTCCTGGAAAGATACAAATATCTTCGGCATAGGCGGGGATATCAACTCTTATCTGCGCACTAACGTCGCCCAGCCTTACCTGTTCACCCTGGGAGGCCCCATGCGCCTCTCCGCATCCTCATTTGATGAGTACAGAGGTACTGACACATACCTGGCCCGCACTGGCTATATGCGCAGGATCACGGCTCTGCCCACCGGCATGGGACAAGGTCTCTACGGCGTCTTCGCTTACGAAGCCGGCGAGATATGGTCGCCGCAAACAAAAACGATTCTCCGTCAGGATGGCTTAGCCGGCCTGGTGGCCAATACCCCCATCGGCCTGTTCACCTTTGGCGTCTCTGTCGGCGACGCCGGCCACCGCAAGGTCTTTATCACCCTGGGCCGCTGGTTCTGAGGATGGCCGTCAACGCTCCATACACTAAACGCCAAAAGCCCTCCCGTAAAGGAGGGCTTTTTAGCTGGATAAACAATCAGCGGATTACGCCACCACTTCAATGCCCATCGAGCGGGCGGTGCCTTTGATGCTCTTGATGGCCGTCTCCACCGAGGCGGCGTTCAGGTCGGGCATCTTCTGCGTGGCGATCTCGCGCACCTGCTTCTCGGTCACCTTGCCGATCTTTTCCTTGTTGGGCGTGCCCGAGCCTTTGGGAATCCCGGCTGCCTTCAGCAGCAGCACCGGCGCCGGCGGCGTCTTGGTGATAAAGCTGAAGCTGCGGTCGGCATGGACCGAGATGACGACCGGAATGACCAGCCCTTCCATCTCCTTGTTCGAGGTGCGCGCGTTGAACTGCTTGCAGAACTCCATGATGTTGACCTGCGCCTGGCCCAGCGCGGGGCCTACCGGCGGCGCCGGCGTGGCTTTGCCGGCCACAATCTGCAGCTTGACGTATCCTGTAACTTTCTTCGGAGGTGCCATTTTGATTCCTTCGGAATCAGCTCTTAGCTCCTGGCTTTAGCTGCCAGCTGATCTGTCTCTGGTACAAATTTTGGTGTTGCCGCTTCAACGTTTGCCTTCAACCGGCGCCCGCCAGGCGGGCATGACCGGCTAGAAGCTGAAAGCTAATAGCTAAAAGCTGCAACTACTCAATCTTTTCCACTTTGCCGAACTCCATTTCAACTGGGGTGGAGCGTCCGAAGATGGTCACCATGACCTTCAGCGTCTCGCGATCTTCGTTGATCTCATCCACCACGCCGTTGAAATTGGCAAACGGCCCGTCGGTAATACGGACCTGCTCGTTCTTCTCAAACTTGATTTTAAGCCGCGGCTTGTCTTTGGCGCTCTCGGAACGGAAGAGGATTCCGCTGACTTCTTCTTCGCTCAGAGCCACTGGCTTGTCGCCCGTGCCCAGAAAGCCGGTCACCTTGGGCGTGTCCTTCAAGACATGCCACAGGTTGTTGTCCAGCTCCATCTCGACCAGCACGTAACCAGGCAGAAAAACCCGCTCCACGGTGCGTTTCTTGCCGTTGACAATCTCCGTCACCTGCTCGGTGGGAATCATCACCCGGCCCACCCGATCCTTCAGCCCGAAGGCCTCAATACGGCTCTGGATGGACTCGCGCACCTTGCGCTCAAAGCCCGAGTAGGCGTGCAGTATGTACCACCTGAAATTCTCGTTGCGCACCGGTAGCGGCTGCGCCTGCTCGACGGCCTGTTCGGCCTCTTCAGCTTGCGTGGCTTGTTCTGCTTGTCCGGATTGTTCCAATTCTTCTGTCATCTTCTGCTCTCGCTTCGCAGTTGCCATTACGGCTAAAACCCGCCCAGCCTGCCCAGCAATGCATGCAGGCCCTGCTGGAAGATCGTGTCACACACGAAAAAGAACAACCCAAAGAGGAACACCGCGATGATCACCACCGTGGTTGTGGATTGAACTTCCTTGCGCGACGGCGTAACCACCTTGCGCATCTCCGCGCGTACATCGCTCAAAAAGCGCGTAAATTCGTTCCACTGCCCAAACACGCCGCCGATGAATCTTTTATCCGGCCGCTCTTCGCCGTTCACGATTGTTGCCATGCTTCCCGTTCCTTCGCGCCGGGCGTCGAGCCTTGCGCATTCCTATTCAATCTGGCAGGGGCGGAGGGATTCGAACCCCCAAGTTCGGTTTTGGAGACCGACAGTTTAGCCGTTGAGCTTACGCCCCTAAAAACAGTGGTCAGTGATCAGTGGCCAGTGGTCAGTTTCATCGCCCGTAGCTGCAAGGCACTTACTGATCACTGTTCACTGTCCACTGTTCACTGTCTTACTTCGTTTCCTTGTGCGGCTGGTGCTTGCGGCAGCGGTTACAGAACTTCTTGAACTCCAGACGGCCTGTGGTCGTCTTTTTGTTCTTCGTCGTCGAATAGTTCCGCTCCTTGCATTCAGTGCACTGCAATGTAACAATTTCCCGCATTTCAAGCCCTTTCAGCTTCCAGCTATCAGCTATCAGCCAACAGTTTCAATCTCGCGTCGTTGTACTTCCGTACTGATAGCTGTCAGCTGTTAGCTGTTAGCTGTCACTTCACAATCTCGCTTACCGTGCCCGCGCCCACCGTGCGGCCGCCTTCGCGGATCGCAAAGCGCAAGCCCTTTTCCAGCGCCACCGGCGTAATCAGCTCAACTTCAAGCTGCACGTTGTCGCCCGGCATCACCATCTCCACGCCCTCAGGCAACTGCGCCACTCCCGTGACATCGGTTGTTCTGAAGTAGAACTGCGGACGGTAGCCCTTGAAGAACGGCGTATGACGGCCGCCCTCTTCCTTCGAGAGCACGTACACTTCGCCCTTGAAGACCGTGTGCGGCGTAATCGAGCCCGGCTTGGCCAGAACCATCCCGCGCTCCACATCCTCTTTCGGTGTGCCGCGCAGAAGAATGCCCGCGTTGTCGCCCGCCATGCCCTCGTCCAATTGCTTCTTGAACATTTCCAC
>CABDYB010000032.1_pt1 | contig 11375 bp, 13 predicted proteins | sample 3131861 | NCBI WGS metagenome assembly CABDYB01 (sample SAMEA5534336, study PRJEB31848) | metagenome | biome: tundra; feature: field; material: soil | place: USA | collected 2013-05 | depth 0.15 m | reverse complement strand
CTGACGCAGGCCACCGAAGGCCGCGTGGTGATTGACGGGGTGGATTTTGCCTCGCTCTCGGACGCCGAGCGGACGCGGCTGCGCAAGCACCGCATCGGCTTTGTTTTCCAGAAGTTCAACCTGCTGCCCACGCTCTCAGCCATGGGCAATATCGAGATTGCTTACGAGGTGAGCGGCCGCGCCGAAGGCGGAAAAAAGATCCCGCTGGACCGCGCTTACCTCAATCATTTGAGTGACTTGTTGGCTATTCAGGGGCGGCTCCAGCATCGGCCCTCCGAACTGAGTGGCGGCGAGCAGCAGCGCGTAGCCATCGCGCGGGCGCTGATTACCCGCCCTGCCATTGTGCTGGCTGACGAGCCCACTGGCAACCTGGACACCAAAAGTTCAGACGCGGTGCTGCACATGCTGTTGCGGTCGAATCGGGAGCTGGGCCAGACCACGCTGATGATCACCCACAACCCCGAGGCCGCGGCGATTGCCAGCCGCATTCTGTATATGCGCGACGGTGAGCTGGTGCGCGAGGAGAAGGGTTCGCGGTCCGGTTTCGGCTTGCCGGTTTCAGGTGTGGCTCCAGCCGCAGTTTGACCTGATTTCGCAGCCCCGGTATACTCAATCTTGCAGCAAGCGGGAGTAGCTCAGTGGTAGAGCATTGCCTTGCCAAGGCAAGGGTCGCGAGTTCAAATCTCGTCTCCCGCTCCATTCCGCCCTCCGGCTCTGGCCGGGTTGGCTACGGCGGCATGGGACATTAATTAAGCAGCCCTGCCAAGGCGCGGTACCCAAGTGGTAAGGGAGAGGTCTGCAAAACCTTTATGCGCCGGTTCGATCCCGGCCCGCGCCTCCAATCCTTTCAAAAACTTATATGCAAGCCCAGAGGCGTCCCGCAATGCCAGTGTGCGGACTTTTTGCATTCTGCCCCACTTTTACGCCCTCACTGCGTCATGGCAGACTGTCTCTCGAAAGCGGCGATCTGTTGCTCTGCATTGAACCGCTCCAGCTGCTCCATTGCCTTCGTCTGGTGCTCTTGGGCGGGGTGGGCATAGCGGAGCACCATCTGGATTCTGGAGTGTCCGAGCATTGCGTAAAGACCAGATACCGCCCTCTGTTGCGCTCGTCAAGAGATCAACAGTGGCACGCGTGCTGTGCGACGGCGGGAGCACTCCTTCGCATCCTTCGACCCGCAGTTCTCTACTCAACTGAATATGCCACAAGCCAGTTTCCGGAGATTGATTTGCAATAAAGTTATTAAGTAATAGATACACGAAAAGCTACTCATCCAATAACGTGAAAGAAAATGTGCGGGTTTCAATCACCTCCTAAACATAGAACAGGTTCAATCAGATGAGCTATATTGACCTTAATTTTGCGCTCGTTTATGCGATTCTAAGTGGTTGTTACTTCAAGTATGCACAACCATATACTCGGATGTACTATCTGAACCAGTTGAACACTGCTCGGCGGTGCCTTGATGATCTTCGCTGAGCATGTCTTGGTTACGGTGATTCTGCACGATCAATTTCCCGATGACAACGCTGTAAAGCCCGCGATTATCGACATTCAACGACATGATTAAAGCTGCGCCCTTTCAATACGCTTCCGGAGCAACTTGTGCTGAAACACACGAAACCTCAGTAGACCGAATTGCTCTGCCGACGAGCGGCAAATGCCATGTGGTCCGTTCGTCCTCTGGAAAGGAGTGACTGGTTCCGATGGAATACTCGAAATTGAAATCGCTGCTCCGCCAGATGATTGTGGTTCCCATGGGGATCACGGCAGCCCTTGCTCTATTGCTTTTATGGGAAACCTTCGACTTGAACAGATCCTTGCAGTCGGTTGACCATGCCGATCGGGTTCTCGACCAATCCGGGCATCTGCTCATGTTAATCATCGATATGGAATCCGGGACGCGCGGGTACATCGCCACTGGCGACGAGAGCTTCCTTCAACCTTATCTGGAGGGCAAGAAGAGACTCGACCCCGAATACCAGTCCTTGTATGAAATGGTGGCTAAAAATCTCCCGCAGCAGCAGCAGCGGCTGAAGGAGATTCATGCCAGCTATATGGATTGGGAAGGGTACGCCAGCGGAATTATCTCCCTTCGCCGCGCGGGAAAAGCCGACCCTACTCTCTATGAGAACCAGCAGGGGAAACGCAGAATGGATGCCATTCGAGCGCAGATCTTGCAGTTTCAAAATGTGGAAGCTGGACTGCGTGTCGAGCACGTGCAAGCCGCGCACCTGCGATGGACCATAATGGTGACCAGCTTTATTGGCCTGGGCTTGGGAGTGGGGGTCTTCCTGGCCCTGTTCACCCGATATAACGTCGAAAAACTGGGCACCAAGCTGTTGCAGAGCGAGGAGCGATGGACTGCCACTCTGGGCAGCATTGGCGAGGCGGTGATCGCAACAGACAGCGAGGGCCGCGTCACCTTTCTCAATCCGGTCGCCGCCGCTCTCACCGGATGGCCAGCGGAGGAGGCTCAAAATAAGCCTGTCGGAGACGTCTTCAAGATCGTCAACGAAAAGTCCGGGATGAGCGCGGACGATGAAGTGCTCCAGGTGCTCGAAGAAAGACATATCTTAACCGTGGCCAACAACGTGGCGCTGATCACCCGGGATGGCCGCGAAGTCTCCGTCGAGCACAGCGCCGCGCCCATCCTCGCCAGCAAAGGAAAAGTCATTGGCGTGGTGCTGGTCTTCCGCGACGTTGCGGCCAGGCGGCAGGAGCAGATAGAGACCGCGGAACAGGCTGCCCTGCTCGAACTCACTCAGGACTCCGTCTTTGTGATCGACATGGAGGGAACGGTCCTCTTTTGGAGCCGCGGGGCGGAAGCAATGCTGGGGTACACCAAAAGCCAGGCCGCCGGCAAGAACGCGCATGAGCTGCTCTGCACCGAGTTTCCCCAGCCGATAGCTGAGATACAAGCGGAATTGGTGCGCGTGGGCCACTGGGAGGGAGACCTCATCAAGACTGCTAAGGACGGCAGGCGCATTGTGGTGTCTGGCCGATGGGCATTGCAATGGGCCAAGCGCGATGAGGCGCCGCGTGTGCTGGTCATCAACAGCGACATCACGGAACGCAAGCGGAATGAAGAGTCGCTGGTCCTGCAAAGAGAGCAACTTCGCGCGTTGGCGGAGCGCCTGCAATGGGTGCGCGAAGAGGATCGAAAGAGGGTCGCTCGCGACCTGCATGATCAAATCGGGCAGATTCTGACCGCGATCAAATTGGATATGACGTGGATGACGCGTCATCTTCCGGAGTCGGCGGGCGATGTTCTCGCCCGGCTCAAGGAATCGATTCTGTTGATCGGTGAAGGCGTCAAGGCGGTGCGCGCCATCTGCAGCGGGCTGCGCCCCGGCGTTCTGGATGACCTGGGCCTGGCGGCAGCCATTGAATGGCAGGCAAACGACTTTGCCGCTCGCAATGGCATCGCCTGCCAGGTCTCTGTTCCGCCGGTTGATCTGCACCTGGATGGGGATCGGGCCACCGCGACCTTCCGCATCTTCCAGGAGTGCCTGACCAACATCATCCGGCATGCGCAAGCCAAGTCAGTGCGTATCGCCTTGTACCAGCAAGAGGAGAGTATCCTTCTAATAGTCGAGGACGACGGAATAGGCTTTCATGAATCGGGTTTTTCCAATGCTCTTGGCTCCCTGGGACTTTTGGGCATGAAAGAACGTGCGCAGTTCTGCGGAGGCGACGTGCAGATCTCCAGTTCCCCCGGCAACGGAACGACGGTCACGGTCCGCGTTCCCGTGGACATTCCCAGCGCCGAGAGGAGCGAAGTATGCGTATCCTGATCGCGGATGATCACGCGGTCGTCCGCCGCGGCCTGAAAGAGATCCTTGCGGAGGCTCTTCCCGGCGCGGAGTTTTCCGAAGCCGGCAACGGGGATGAGGTAATGAGCCACCTTGGGAAAACCCCCATCAGCCTGCTGGTGTTGGACATCAGTATGCCGGGGCGCAGCGGGATGGACGTGCTGCGCGATGTCAAGCACACCTACCCGCGGTTGCCGGTCATCATCCTGAGCTGCCAGCCGGAGGAACAGTATGCCGTACGCTGCTTGCGGGCCGGCGCGGCCGCGTATATCAATAAAGAGAGCGCTCCTGAAGAGCTGGCCATGGCCACTAAAAAAATTCTGAACGGCGGTCGCTACGTCAGCGCCAGCCTCGCCGAGAAGCTGATCGCCAACCTGGATGAGTCCCCCGGCAAGCCCTTGCATGAGCTGCTCTCGGACCGGGAATTCGAAGTGATGAAGATGATCGCCGCCGGCGTACCTTTGACGGAAATAGGCGACAGGCTTCACGTCAGCGTGAAAACCATCAGCACCTATCGAGCTCGCATCATGGAAAAGATGCAAATGAAGAGCAACGCCGAACTGACCCGCTACGCGATGACCCATAACCTGATCGATTAGACAGGCGTGCAGAGTGTAGGAATAACACTACAGAGCGAATGTAACAAACCGTACACAAATCACGGCTTACGCTGATATGAATAGCCTTTCTCCCCCGGTATATTCAATTCATACCGGATGTTCGGACCGGCGAGCGGGCACAATGATGAATATCCTGATAGCCGACGATCACCCCAATGTGCGGCGCGGTCTGAGAGAGTTGTTGATCGATTCATTTCCTGGATCTGAATTCTTCGAAGCCTGTAATGGGGACGAGGTTTTTGCACAGTTACTCCTATCGCGCCCCGACTTGATGCTGCTCGACATTAATATGCCCGGGCGCAGTGGATTTGAAGTTCTGAAAGATGTAAGAAAGAGTCACCCGCATCTTCCTGTGATCATGGTGAGCGTCCAGCCCGAGAGCCAGTATGCGTTGCGCTGTCTACAGGCTGGAGCAACTGCTTATATCAACAAGAACAGCGCTTCGGAAGAACTGGTTCCGGCGATCAGGAAAATACTTGAGAATGCCGCAAAGCTCGCGCGAAACCCTGTTTTGGATTACCCGCGCAGTTCGATAAATGCGGGGCAATCCCTTGCCTGAGAAGCTTTAGGTCCGGCAGAGCGCAAAACTCAGTGATAACTTGTTTCTAATTCCCAAGGCGAAGTCATCGCCTGGGGGTATTGCCTATACAAAAGCAATAAATGTTTAGGAAAAACCCTACAAATATCACATGGAAAAGCCTACAGCAATCAAAGTTATCGCTGATATTCACACCTTCTCACATTTCGTATCTTAATTATACGGACGTTGCAAAGGATGACGGTAATTCATACCATTGTGCGCACACTGTAAAAATGAGAGGTACCGATCATGGCTACAAATTATGCTACTATGACGAGTACGGAGCCTAGGATTCCGCTGGGAAGTACTTTCCCAGATTCGTCTGTTACGCATCATAAGCTAAAGCTTGTTTCAAGCCAGATTGGCGTTTTACCGAAGCAGGAACCCATATTCAGCCCTGAGATTCCAATTAACATATTTATGGCTGGAAGAGCGCGGCGTGAATACGAAACGAGTGAGTCTATATTCTCGCAAGGCGACCCAGCCGATGCAGTTTATTATATCCAAAGTGGCAAAGTAAAGCTCACCGTCGTGTCGATGAGTGGCAAAGAAGCTGTTATCGCATACCTTACCGCGGGTAGCTTTTTTGGCGAAACCTCCCTGGCGGGTGAGCCGCTTCGTGTTTCCTCTGCGTACGCAATTCAATCCAGCTCTATTGTTCGCGTTGGAAAAACGGTCATGTTGGATCTGCTCCGGAGTGAACCGAAGTTCGCTGAGCAATTCCTCGCGTACCTGCTCTCACGCAACAACCGCATGCAAGCTGATTTGGTTGATCACTTGTTTAATTCCAGCGAAAAGCGTCTTGCTCGGTTGTTAATGCTGATGGCTAACTTCGGCCAGGAAACGAAACCCATTCCGGTCATCCCTAAAATTAGCCAGGAGACCTTGGCGGAAATGATCGGTACCACCAGATCCCGTGTCAGTTTCTTCCTTAATCGGTTTCGCGATCTCGGCTACATCGACTACAACTGCAGCGGAATGCGTATCAATAGTTCACTAGTCAAAGTTGTGCTGAACGATTGAACAGCAACCATAACCTGGTGCAAACAATTCTTAAAAGCTATCAATGGGTCAGGCGCATCTATTCAATTAGCTAACATAGGCATACGAGCAAAAAATGTGCAACTATTATTTAATAATAGTTTCGAAGTGGATTACTGAAACCAAGATATGCACTTTGCGAATGTATATTGGCAGCAAGACTGCACAAGAGCTATAGATAATATCATCCGGCAAGGCTGGCCTTTGCCGTCACCCTCACATTCCAACTTATGGTGATCAGGAGACTCCCGTCTTGCCCACTTGGTTAATGATCCACTGGAATAGAACCACACGCATATGGAGACGGCGGGCCACGTCGGGCATGAACTCGCTAAGAAAGTTTTCAATGGGCGCTGTGCCCAGGCTGATGCCGTAGCGCTCGGCGCTGGCGGGCAGGTTGGTCTTCTGGCCGGGGACGTAAAGGTTGCCAATCTCGTTTTCGATGGCGAAGCCCACTATATCGGCGTAGTTCACCATCCCCTTGCCGTTGTCGCCCAGAGTCCAAAACACCTGATCGATGGAGTGGCGGATGCGGCGAGGAATCGAAGCGTTTGGCATGCGATGGTAATGCGGATCCTGGTGAACGATGGACGGAATCAGGAAGGTCGAGAAGAATTCGAGGGTCGCGTCCTGCGAATAGCTGACGCCCACGTAGCGGCCAAAGCCAGTCATGCCCGGGCCATATTGGGAGTGCGCGTTAGCACCCACCGCGATGGCCGAGCTTCCTAGAATTGTGATGGCATTGAACGGGTCCACAACATTGCGCGTCGCCATCCAGCGCTTCTCGCTGGGCGTCATCGGCTTCACCTGCGGCCCATTGGTGAATCGCATATACCAGTTGATCGTCTGCTGGGGATGGCAAGGCGCCGGCTGCGCAGCGGGTTGGCCATTGGCCCCGGATGGCGCAATTCCGTCAACTGAGGACGTTCCCGCGGTTGCTGGCGTGGGTTTGGCTCCGTTCGCAGCTGAACAGGGCACACTTGTCGGCGTAGTGACGGGGGTGGGGTTTTGCGGTTGAGGAGCTTCCGGCAGCGATAGTTCAGGACTCTCCGGCAGACCGGCCCACATTGGAATCGCTGGCAGCAATAACCCCGCAACTAGCAATAGTGCGGCACGACTCGGCCTCCAGGCCCCGCCCAACTTCCCTTGGCCGGCGCATTGGTTCCGGGTGTCTTTTCTCCAACCGCCTTCCAACAACGGATCCTCGCTGATGAAATTAATGGTCGCTCTAGCAGGCAAAATTGGCTTAATGCTTGATCCAAATATCGGTATCAACGCACAGCCGCAGAACCGCCATCATTGTAAATCTAGCGGGTCTAACGCCGCAATACTGAGCAAGGTCGCACACGATGGCAATATTCAGTTCTCACGAGCAGGCAAGCGTCACGCACTCTATAAATGAGCGTGCAGGGTTAACCGCGGCCAACGGCAGCTGGGGCGCGGACTTCAATTGATTCAAATCTGCCAGCACTTCTTGCCAGCGAGATGCATCCTTTTTAGTCTCGATCGGGAGGGCCAGGTCGGAATATAAATCTAGAATATTGCCGCGCAATTGCGACGATGTCAGGTTGAATTGTTTGGCGGATAACTCGAAAAGCAAGGCAGCGTAAAGATTTTTTGCGACTTGTTATGCAATCAAGCCGCCGCCGCACATCAGCAGGAGAAGAACAATCGCTGCCCCGCGGAGCGGCAAAAAACGCCTTGCCTTGGCAAGGCGTTTTTTCAGTGTATGTTGCATTTGTTCAAATCCGGCCAAGCAGCAAGAGGATCAGTACGATCACGAGGACCAGTCCCACCCCTCCGGACGGATAATAGCCCCAGTTTCTGCTATGCGGCCATGTGGGAATCGCACCAATCAGTACCAGCATCAGAATCACGATCAAGGCAATTCCAAGCATACTTGCTCCTTAATTACCTCTTCGTCCAGAGATCAAGTTGATGACCAAAACGATCAGCGCTACGACCAAAATAATGTGAATCAGGCCGCCGGCTATATGGAGGCTGAAACCCAGTAGCCAGAGAACGAGGAGAATTACAAAGATTGTCCAAAGCATAGTTATTCCCTTTCAGTGTTAGGGGCGCATGAAAAGTGCAAATGATCTCATGCGCCCGCCAAGAATTGCTACTGTTAACTAGTTGTTAGCGATGGCCTGAGCCTTTGCTTCCCTGACCGCGTCGAGGAACCGGCCAGCCGAGGCCGGCACGGCGACTTCGCCATGCAGAACGCGGTGCGTGGAGACTTCGTGGCCGTAGTAAGCATCCATGGAACTGTCGTCGCGGCGAATATCGGCTCCGGTCAGAGTGAGCCCGGCAAAGGCGCCTTTGGCTCGCGAGTAGGTAAGGATCTCGGTATTCAGCTTCCAGTCGGTATCAGCGGAAGCATGGCGTCCCACCGGTCCGGCTGCTGCGGAGGCGTCCGCACCGATCTGAAACTTGGCGTTTTCCAAGCGCTGCATTCCTTTGTCGCCCTGGAAGATCATGACCAGATCCACGCCTTCGACGCCAATCTGCAATCCCCAGCTGCCGCCAGTGATGGCGAAAAACGCCGGCGCGCTCCATCCGTTTGCGGTCCGGCAGGTGGCAACTCCTCTTCCATTTTCCGCGCCAAAGACAAAGCCGCCCTTGATCATGTGCGGCACTACGGCCACGCACCTTGCATGTTCCAGCACTTCTTCAGGGATGCCTTTATCGGGCGTGTTCATGATCTGGTGCAGCACTAATGCCGCATTGTCCAGCCGGTTCTGCACTTCTTCACGAGTCTCCGCCCAAGCAACGGTAGCCGCACCCAGACAAAACAATGCCACAAACGTCATAAACTTTTTCATGTGTTTCACCTTTTCTACCCATGTGCAGCGTGACCTGCTTTACGCGCATTCAAGGCGCACAAGGTAGTTCCTACGCTAGAGGCAGAGTGCAGGCACGTCTGAGCTAGAACGCTCAAAAAGCAATAAGCGTAAAAATCTGAGCAAGCATCTGCTTAAAGTATCTTTTTAATAGTGAGCAAAAGGAGACAGACTGTCTCCGCCCCATTCCATACATAATCTGCACATCTGTCGGCGTAAGTGAAAGTTAACTTTGTGCTGCGGCTTCCCTTGCTGCAACTACTCCTGGCAATGAACGATCTCGATGTTTGTCGATGAATCTGTTTTTATCGGCGCAACTGCTTTGTAAGCCCAGCGTTTTACTGTTGCGCATCTTCCCATAATTCTCGCGTTATAGCCAAATTCGTGAGGAGACCGGTGTATGGCAGCCCCTGGGAATCACACATTCAATATCGCAGCTTTTTTGACCAACGCCGGATTAGGACGAAGAATCGTCCAACTGGCTCCCAGGCAGACATTTTATTCGCAGGGAGATCCCGCAAACGCCGTCTTTTATCTTCAAAAAGGCCGAGCAAGAATCACCGTCGTTTCAGAAATCGGCAAGGAAGCAACCATTGCGCTAGTTCCCGAGGGCGAGTTTGTAGGAGAGGGAGCGCTGGCGGCAATACCTGGACTGCGCCTGTCCACAGCCACAGCCATTACAGCCTGCTCCGCGCTCAAGATAGTGCGCGAGGAGATGATCCGCGCGATGCACGAGGAGCCTGAATTCTCCGACCTGTTCATGAAATTTCTACTGGCTCGAAGTATGCGTATCCAGGCTGATCTGGTCGATCAACTTTTCAACTCCAGCGAAAAGCGGCTGGCGCGGATTCTCCTGCTGATGGCAGAATTCGGTCAGTCGGGTGAGCCGCATGCATTGATTCCCAAGATCTCGCAGGAGACTCTAGCGGAGATGATCGGCACCACGCGATCCAGGGTCAGCTTCTTCATGAACCGCTTTCGTGAGCTCGGCTTTATCGACTACAAAGACCGCATACGCGTACACAAATCTTTACTGAACGTGATTCTGCATGATCAATTACCGGACGACAATGCTAAAAAGCCGGCTATAGCGGCATTGCCCGGAAGCCGTTTAAAGCAGGCCAGCGGCTCTTTTACAAGCTCTGTATGGAATTGACCAGCATAACAATGCGTTAAATGGGATACTTTCCACACTTCTTTATGTGCAGTATTTGTGGAGTGAAATATGCCAGCTACGCAAGCAACACTTCTGATTGTTGACGACGAGCCTTCCGTTAGGATGACGCTGTCGAATGTACTTGCAGAAGTAGGTTATCGCGTGCGCTCCGCCGAAGACGGCTTATGTGCATTGCGCGAGATACGGGATGAGGTTCCCGAACTGCTTCTTTCCGATCTTAATATGCCCAATATGTCCGGGTTCGAGTTGCTCTCAGTAATCCGGCGCCGTTTCCCTGCGATTCGGACGATTGCCATGAGTGGCTCGTTCTCCGGCAATGAGGCTCCTTCCGGAGTTGCAGCCGATGGGTTTTATCAAAAAGGCAGCAGCATCGCCGCCCTGTTACGGCTCATGGAAACTCTGCCCCAAGCGGAGCGGAAAGAACCCCATCCGACCGGCCCGGACGAGCTTCTCTGGATTCATCACAACAGCCATGACTTATCGCCGGATGCAAGTATTACAATCACTTGCCCGGAGTGCCTGCGCACTTTTCCCCAGACTCTCGGCTCAGGCTACCTAAAGCGCAAGGCCGATTGCATCTATTGCCGTTGTTCAATTCACTACGCAATCGTGCAGGACGCTAATCGGATGCCTTTGCAGGCGTTTCAGAGACAGTCCGCAGCAGTACTGCACTTTCCTCAGAGTGTGCCCAACCCCAGCTATTGATTTCAGTTATAGAGTGAGTGTGAACGATGCGTACCGTTGCAGAACGAAATATGCTTTTACGCGCAAGAACTAAACTGCCCGACGGTTTGGAACTGTCGACCGATGAATTCCGCGAAGGATGGGAGATTGTACGGACTCTTGATGCGCGCCGGCTGGAAAAACAGATCGCGCTCTGTGGATGGAATATCATCAAAATATCTGAAGAATTGCTGCGAAGCGGCGTGGGAGAAACATCCAAGGAGGCCATTGCCAACGCGCTCAAGCTTTCTCTTCGCCGCATCAACGAACACTTCAACGCCGTGGAAGTGGAGCATATTGAGTTGACTCAATATCCCTGGTTCTTTCTGGCCAGGGTCAAAGTTGTTCCGTTCCGTATTCAGCAAGGCGCGGTCTTTCCTGTCTCCGATAAAGCCGAAGTATTTCCTGTCAGTCACCGGCAGAGGCGTCTGCCCGTCCACGCGGAGGTTCTGTATCCGCATTTTGAAAGCGTTATTCCCCAACTCAAGGAATTGCTGATTTCATCCAGAACAGTGCAGTCTGGGCCGCAATGACTATCTTGCAAATAGCGGTTGTGTTGTATCTTTTTCATAGAGG
>CABDYB010000029.1_pt1 | contig 11497 bp, 11 predicted proteins | sample 3131861 | NCBI WGS metagenome assembly CABDYB01 (sample SAMEA5534336, study PRJEB31848) | metagenome | biome: tundra; feature: field; material: soil | place: USA | collected 2013-05 | depth 0.15 m | reverse complement strand
TTTCCGCTCCACTCCAGGTAGCTGGTGAACTCTGTCTGTCCTGGCGTTTTCATCTCAAACTGACCGCTCATCACCCCTGCCAGGAAGGTGTAGCTCAAGCGGTATTGTGGCCCAGGCTGCACGGGATCGGAGAGAAAAACCACGGTTCCTGGCTTGGGCGTGGAGACCGCATAGTGAATGATGTGGCCCTCATTGTCGAAATAGATGGCCTCCAGCGCGGCTCCGGTACTCGCGGGGTAGACGTAGAGAAGATCGCTATGCAGACAGTCGAAGTCATCCGAAGCAGAGCAAGAGCCGCTTCTGGAGTGTCGCGCCAACACATGATCGCGCAGCTCCAGCCGAAAGGCGTAACCCGCCGAGGCCTGTGCCTGAGCCACTCCTCCGGTGGTCTTTGCCTCCCATGATCCCAGCAGAAAGCGAATCCCTGCCCAGGGATCGTCCTTGGCGGGAGATTTCGCCGGGGTTTGCGCGGAGGCTGGCGCCGGAGGTTGAGTGGAGGTTTGCGCAGACACGCCGCAGGCCGTCAGCAGGGCCAATGCGGCAGACAATGCAATGCGTCTCTTCATGAGCGCCTCAGATTCAAGAGTTTACTCTAGCGCATCACATCGCGGGCACTCAATCGTGCGATCTATGCATCTACTTATCGATCTTCGGAAACTTTCGTTTCACCGCAGCCACAACTGCGGCGTTTTCAGGCTTTCCGCTGGAGCGGGCCAGCGCATCGCGGGCATGAGCGGCGTCTTCGATCGGATAGCGCCGGGTTTTCGGAAATACAAAATCATTCTTGGGCAGGTCTTTCCGTTCCGCATACGTGAGCTTCGTCATGCCTATACCTCCGGGCCTTCCAGTTCATCTTCAGGCATTTTCTGCCCTGAGGGATGGTGTAGGTCTGTGCAAAGTTGCACTTCGGAGCAAAGCGGCCAGCGGTGCGGCACCACCCCAGGCGTTTCCTGTTCCGTTCCCGTCAAGCCTTTCAAACGCCCTCTACAATATGGATAGATGCTGCATCTCTCCGGCCTTCCCTCGTTCATCGATTGGCAGTGGCTCTGGCTCGTTGTTTCGGCCTTTCTGGCCGGGTTGCTCAACGCCGTGGCCGGGGGCGGCTCTTTCCTCTCCTTCCCGGCGATGCTGAGCATGGGGATGCTGCCCATCCAGGCCAACGCCACCAACACGGTGGCTCTGTGGCCTGGCCAGATCACCTCGGTTGCGGCGTATCACGATGACATCCGCAAGAACCTGCGCCTCGCCTTGCTGGTGGGTGTGGCCGGACTCTTTGGCGGAGCGGCCGGCGCACTGGTGATGCTCCACACACCGCAGATGACCTTTCTGCATCTGGTGCCTTGGATGCTGTTGATCTCCGCCTCGATCTTCGCCTTCTCCGGCCCGGTCTCTCGCTCGCGGGCCCGTCGCAAAGGGGTGATCTCCGGCGCAACCCGTCCACAACAACATTTGCCGGTCTTTCTGGCAACCACGGCGGTCTGTTTTTACATCGGCTACTTCGGCGCCGGCGCCGGCTTTCTGCTCATCACGGTACTCTCGCTCTTCGGCTTTCAGGACCTGCACGAGATCAACGCTCTCAAAGTGGTCTCCACCACTCTGGCCAACGGGATTGCCTTTATCATCTTTGTGGCGGACGGCCAGGTCGTCTGGCGCTACTGCCTGCCGGCCATGGTCACCTGCGCCATCGGTGGTTATGTTTCGGCCCGCTGGGCCCGCCGCATTCCACAAGCGGCACTCCGCGGGCTGATCATTTGGATCAGCCTCTCCATGGCCGCATGGTTCTTCTGGCGGCAATAAGACAGCAAACAGCTATCAGCGAACAGCCGTCAGCCCGAAGTTAGCCGCTTTCATCTGTACGCCGTCAACTGATAGCTGTAAGCTATCCACGGTAAAATGAACCTATGAGCCACGAAGGCATCCGCATTGCTCCCAAAGACCCCGAAGGCCCCACCAGCAAGGCCGAGCATACCTTGCCCCGCATCAGCGTCACGCCGCAGAAGGTCCGCGTGCTCATCACCGAAGGCAAGGGCATGGAGATCGATTGGGTTGACGGCCACCGCAGCGCCTGGAGTTTTGCCTGGTTGCGTGATGCCTGCCCCTGCGCCACTTGCGTCGAAGAGCGCAAGGCGGAAGGCCGTAAAATCGACCAGCCAAAGCCAAAGCCAACCGCCGTCCTGCCCATGTACACTCCGCCTGCCAAGCCGGCCAGCGCCCACTCTGTTGGCCGCTACGCCATCCAGTTCAACTGGCAAGACGGCCACTCCGGCGGCATCTACTCCTGGGATTATCTACGCCGCGTTTGCCAGTGCCGCGAATGTATCTTCGCCGCTGAAGAGACAACCGGCGCGCCCAACTAGGCCAGGGCAACCGTGCAGTTGCCTTACCCTCCCCAACCTCCTACGCTACAGCGGATACCGATCGGCCTGAATGCAATGCCGAGCCACAGTGCGGCTCAATCCCACCACATCGGCGGGCGTGAACCTGGCCAGTCGGCGCAGGATGGCGAGTTGTGTCCGCAGCAGGTCGCCCTCGCCGCAGGCCGCCAGCACGCGTCGCGCAGTCTGCTCGGCCAGGGCGATGGTCTCGTCGGCCAACAGGCCCGTCATGGCCGCCGCAACCTCCGCGGAGCCTTTGCCTGATGCGGCAAGTTTCCGCGCACGCAGCAAGGCAGACTCCAGCGCGTAGACCTGCATGATGATCGCGGCCAGGTCGGCCATGACCTCCTGCTGCTCCTGCAATCCGGCCATGAAGCGCTGGCTGGCCACGCCGGCGGAAAAGAGCGCAATCTTTTTCGCTGAGGCCAACGCTTCGGCCTCCCGCGCCAGCAGTTCGCTCGCATCGGAGCCGGAATCGAAGCTGGGCGGTTGCATCACCTCGTCCATCAGCTTCTTGATCGCAGGAAGCAGCGGAAGCTTACCGCTCAGGGCGCGCTTCATCAGCCAGCCGGTGATGATCAGCAGATTGATTTCGTTGGTGCCTTCAAAAATCCGATTGATGCGCGCGTCCCGGTAGTAGCGCTCCGCCGGATACTCTTCGACGAAGCCATAGCCGCCCATGGTGGCCACCAGTTCGTCGGCCACCAGGGTCAGCAACTCCGAGCCGTGGACCTTGAGAATGGAGCACTCGACGGCGTACTCCTCAATGCGGCGTTGAGTCTCACGTGGGGAGTGAGCTTGCTCCGGCCCGAGCTGCATCAAGCCCGCGTCGATCATGCCCGCCGTGCGGTAGGCCATGCTCTCGGCGGCGTAGAGCCGTGTGGCGCTGGATGAAATCTTTCGCTGGATCAGCCCAAACTCGGCAATCGCCTTGCCGAAGGCCTTGCGTTCTTTGGCGTAACGGATCATGTGGCCGAGGGCGTGCCGTGCCCCGCCGATGCAGGCCACGCCCAGCTTGAAGCGGCCCACATTCAGCACATTGAAGGCGATATGGTGGCCCTTGCCCGCCTCTCCCAGCAGATTCGCTGCTGGAATCTTGCAGTTGTCCAGCACCAGTGGGCAGGTCGAGGAGCCGCGAATGCCAAGTTTGTGCTCTTCCGCGCCCACGGTCAGGCCGGGAGTCTCCCGCTCGATGAGAAAAGCCGAAAACTGTTCGCTGCCTGACGCAGGGTCCACGATCTTGGCGAAGACGGTGTAGAGGCTGGCGATGCCGCCGTTGGTGATCCACATCTTTTCGCCGTTGAGCGTGTAGTGTGCGCCATCGGGCGAAAGCGTTGCGTGCGTGCGGATGTTCATGGCGTCGGAGCCGGAACTGGCCTCTGAAAGTCCATAGCCGCCGATCCACTCCCCCGTGGCCAGCTTGGGCAGGTAGCGCTGCTTCTGCTCCTCGGTGCCGTACCAGACCAGCGGCAGCGTGCTGATGCCGACGTGGGCTCCAAAGGCCGTCGAGAAGCTGCCCAGAATCGACAGGTGGTCGGTGATAAGCGTGGAGGTGATCTTGTCCATGCCCATGCCGCCGTACTCCTCGGGAACATCGACGGAGGTAAAGCCCAACTCGCCGGCCTTGCGCATCAGTCCGGCCAAGACTCCCGGCTGTTTGGCTTCGATGGCCGCCGCGTTGGGCAGAATCTCGTCGCGGGCAAACTGCGCCGCGGTTGTAGCGATCTGGCGTTGCTCCTCGTTCAGGTCTTCGGGAGTAAAAATTTCGGCGGGGGTGCGGGTTTCCAGCAGAAAGCTGCCGCCCGCGGCGGCGAAGATGGGGGAAGAGCTTAAAGCAGACATCATCCGATATCTCCAACTGCCACAACACACTATATCAAGAGGGCGGCAGAGAGCAACTTAGACGGGTCAATTCCCCGCGTGCCTTGGCGGCCTTCATTTTTTCGCCAGCCAGCTCAGGTATTCCGGCAGGGAGTGAAGCTGATCCACATGGTCGGGCGCGGAGTTGCCGGCAAAGCCTACCACCAGCAATCCACCCGCTCTTTCCTCGCTCAGCATTTGCGTCTTCATCGGTCCCCACTTGACCACCGGATGCGCGGCCAGCCCCCACTCCCGCAGCAGGTAATCCGCGGTTTCGGTGGTGCTGGCAAAGGTGCCGGGAAAGATCTCCGAATGGGTGAGGATGAAGCGCTTCTTCCCTGCCATGGCATCGCGCCCCAGGCGCAGCCAATTCTGTAGGTTATCAGTCTCTATCTGCGATTCCTCCGGCCCCGGCTTGCCGTTCACATAGCCGGTATGCACGCCGTCGATGCACAGCACGCCACCGACCCGGTCATACGATGCCGGATCGCCCAGAATCTGCCGCAGCGCACCGCAGCCCGCGCTCCAGCCGCCCAGATCGATCTCGCCAAAGGTCAAGCCGCTTTTGGCTTCGGCTTCGGCGATCAGGCGGAGAAATCGAGCAGGGTCTTCCGCAAAGAGCTTCACATAGTTCCCCGAGCCGGCGCCGGCCTGAACGGTAATGACCGCCATATTTTGCTGCTGCGCCGCGGCGAACTCGGGGAGCCAGTCACCGCCATGGAAGAAAAACAGCAGTTTTATGGCGCGTTTTGACGCATTTTCATGTCGCTTGAGCGTCATAGTTTCTGACGAAAATAAGTTTTTGGGGACGAACAAAGTGCCCAGCTCAAGCGGCAACCGGCGGCCCTCCGGCTGCGTTTTCGTCAGCCGGGGATGCTCCCTGGTATGCTCCACCATGGGCGACGGATTCTGCTGCGCCGGCGCCGCAAAACAGGCAGCAAACAAAGAAATCAGAGCCACCGAACGGCGTATCTTATAGATTTGCAAGGGAACTCCCGCAATAGAAGCCGCGTTACCTGGCTACAAAGGCTTCTGGAATAGACCACGGAAAAGAGTAGCATATACGTGGCCACCGGGGATGGAGTGGCCGTTTCCGGCGCTTGGGCGAACGCGACACCCGCTGGCCCTTATCGACTACAATTCCGGTATCCCCACCGTGGAGGCTTGCCCTGTTTGATGCGCTTCTGAGTACACTGTTTTCTGCTGGCGGCCTGCTGCCCGCGCGGCTCCCCGCGCTGCTGCTCTTTGCTCCGCAATTCAGCGTCCGCCGCCAGATACAGACACTGTTTTACGATCCGTTCTCCACGGTGACCCACCACTGGAACTGGTTTGATCTGACAATGCTCATCCCCTACTTCGCGGTGATGATCATCCTGTCGTTCTATGGCATTCACCGCTACACCATGTGCTACCTCTATTTCAAATACAAGAAAAACTACAATCCCGATCCGCCCCGCCACTTCAAGGAGTTGCCGCTGGTGACCGTGCAACTGCCTATTTTCAACGAGCAGTTCGTCATCGACCGGCTGATTGAGGCGGTCTGCGCCATGAATTATCCCCAAGACAAGCTGGAGATTCAGGTGCTGGACGACTCGACCGACGAGACCCAGCAGGTGGCCTCCGATATCGTTGCCCGCTATGCGGCGCTGGGACACCCCATCACTTACATTCATCGGACAAATCGCTACGGCTACAAGGCCGGGGCGCTGGACGCGGGCCTGAAGGTGGCGAAGGGCGAATTCGTGGCCATCTTCGATGCTGACTTTGTGCCTCCGCCGGACTGGCTGATGAAAGTCATCCACCACTTTGCCGAGCCGGAGATTGGCATGGTGCAGACCCGCTGGTCGCACATGAATCGCAACTACAGCATGTTGACCCGGATCGAAGCCATCCTGCTCGACGGCCACTTCATCATCGAACACGGCGCGAGGGTCCGCTCCGGCGATTTCTTCAACTTCAACGGCACGGCCGGCATGTGGCGCATCAAGGCCATCTCCGACGGTGGCGGCTGGCAGCACGACACCCTCACCGAAGACACCGACCTGAGTTACCGCTCGCAGCTGGCCGGATGGAAGTTCAAGTACCTGCCCGATGTCGAGTGCCCCTCCGAGTTACCCATCGAGATGACCGCCTTCAAAACGCAGCAGGCGCGCTGGGCCAAGGGACTGATTCAGACCAGCATCAAGGTGCTGCCCATGATGTTCAAGTCGGACGTCCCGCGAAAGATCAAGGTCGAAGCTGTCTACCACCTGACGGCCAATCTGAGCTACCCGCTGATGGTCATCATGACGGCGTTCCTGATGCCGGCCATGATCGTGCGCTTCTATCAGGGCTGGTTCCAGATGCTGCTCTTCGACGTGCCGCTGTTTACCGCCTCCACCTTGTCCATCGCCGTCTTTTACCTGATGGCGGAGCGCGAACTCTATCCTAAAACCTGGTTGAAGACCTTCCTCTATCTGCCCTTCCTGATGGCCCTGGGAATCGGCCTCACGGTTACGAACACCAAGGCGGTGATGGAGGCCCTGGTCGGCATCAAGAGTCCCTTTGTGCGCACCCCCAAGTACCGCGTGGCCAAGAAGGGCGAAAAATCCCAGGCCGCCAAGTACCGCAAGCGGCTGAAACTGACTCCGTGGATCGAACTGCTGGTTGGCGGCTACTTCTTCGTCGCGATTCTCTACACCTTCACCAACCACAACTACTTTACCGCCCCGTTCCTGATCCTGTTTGTCATCGGTTACTGGTACACCGGCCTGATGAGCCTGCTGCAAGGCCGCTTTGAACGCTGGCGCACCGGCGCCGAAGCCAACACCGACGAATCCAGCCCCAAGCCGTTCCCGGTGGGGATATAAAGATGCTTGCAAGGAAGAGCGAACCCAAGAAGTTTAAGGACACCATGCGTCCGGAGTACAACATGAGCGGCGGCGTTCGCGGAAAGTACGCAGGCAGATTCAAAGGCGATGTTGTGAAGGTGCCCATTGCCCCCGATGTTGCTTCTGCTTTCCCAGACGCGGACGCTGTGAACGAGGCACTGCGTGTGCTGCTCAAAGCCGCAAAGAAGGTGGCTTCGGCAGCCTAATCGAATATTTCAACGAGGGACATGATGCAAGCCAGTTCGATTAACATTGAACCTTACTTACCGATTCTCTTCTTGGCCCTATGCGTAGTGATGATGGTGTTTATTTGCTACCTGATCAGCCTCATCAGCGGCTGGTTCTCTCTCTCCGAGCGCTTCAGATTACAGTCGGAGCCTTGCGGCGAAACCAAGGGCGCAGGTCCGTTTTTCTATACGGTATATATGCGGTTCTGGGGACACTACAGCAGCATCATTCGAATCACTGCTGCCGAAGACGCCCTCTATCTTTCTGTGATTCTTCCCTTCCGCATCGGCCATCCCCCTCTCCGCATTCCCTGGAAGGAAATCCAGTTTGGGAGAACAAAGTTTCTGTGGCGGCGGTACGTAGTCCTCACGCTCGGCGAACAGGAGCGCATCCCTATGCGAATCTCCGAGAGCATGGCTCGCAAGCTGGGAATTTTGGAACGCATTCCCAACTAAGCCTCCTCCGCTACAATAGATTTCAAGCGTCTGCCGCGCCGGGAATGGATTCCGGCCCGCCAGGCGCATTGGAGCATTATGCTTGCCGCAAACTTGATAGAAGCCCTCACCTTCGACGACGTGTTGCTGGTGCCCGCCTACAGCGACGTGGTGCCCGTGCAGGTCAGCACGCAGACCCAGTTGACCCGCGAGATTACGCTGAACACCCCGCTGCTCTCCTCGGCTATGGACACCGTGACCGAGTCGCGCATGGCCATCGCCATGGCGCAGCAGGGCGGCATCGGCATTGTGCACCGCAATCTGTCGATCCCCGACCAGGCCGGCGAGATCGACAAGGTAAAACGCTCGGAGAGCGGCATGATCGTGGACCCGGTGACCATTGGCCCGGACCAGATGATCGGCGATGCCCTCGAAGTGATGAGGCGCTACAAAATCTCCGGCGTGCCGGTGACGCAGGGGAAGCGGCTGGTGGGCATTCTGACCAACCGCGATTTGCGGTTTGAAACTCGTACTGACATTCCCGTTGGCGAGGTGATGACTAAGGAGAATCTGATTACGGTTCCGGTGGGCACCACGCTGGAAGAGGCCGAGAAGATTCTGCATGTGCATCGCGTGGAGAAGCTGCTGGTGGTGGACGATCAATTCAATTTGAAGGGATTGATCACGGTCAAGGACATTCAGAAAAAGCTGAAATATCCCAGCGCCAGCAAGGACGAAAAGGGCCGGCTGAGGGTGGGCGGCGCTATCGGGGCGACGGGCGACTTTCTGGAGCGGGCGGCGGAGCTGGTGCGGGCGCGCGCGGATGTGCTGGCCATCGACTCGGCGCACGGGCACTCATCGCGCGTGCTGGAGGCGGTGCGCGAGGTGAAGAAGGCGTTTCCCGGCGTGGGCCTGCTGGCCGGCAACGTGGCTACCTACGAGGGCGCGCTGGCGCTGATCGATGCTGGGGCCGACGCGATTAAGGTCGGCATCGGGCCGGGTTCGATTTGCACCACGCGCATGGTTACCGGAGCGGGAATGCCGCAGATTACGGCTATTGCCGAGGCGACGCGCGCTGCCCGCGAGCGCGGAATTCCGATCATTGCCGATGGCGGCATCAAGTATTCAGGCGAGATTACCAAGGCCATCGCTGCCGGAGCCAGTTCAGTGATGATCGGGTCGCTGTTTGCGGGCGTGGACGAAAGTCCCGGCGAAACCATCCTCTACCAGGGCCGCAGCTTCAAGAGCTATCGCGGCATGGGCTCGCTGACAGCCATGAGCCAGGGCTCGGGCGAGCGCTACTTTCAGAGCACCGATGATATGGCCAGCGCCGAATTGGGCAGCGAGGGCGTGGTGCAACGGGAGCGCGCCAGCCAGAACCGCCTGGCCAAGTTTGTCCCTGAGGGCATTGAGGGGCGCGTGCCCTACCGCGGGCCGCTGGAGTCCATGGTCTTCCAACTGGTGGGCGGATTGCGCTCCGGCATGGGCTACCTGGGCTGCGCAACCATTCGCGATCTACAAGAAAAGGCGCAGTTTGTTCGCATCAGCGGCGCCGGCCTGCGCGAAAGCCACGTGCATGACGTGATCATTACGCGCGAGGCGCCCAACTATCGCGTTGAATAAGGCGGGAAGCGGGCACAACAAAACCCCGCCCGGGCAGGACGGGGTTCACGCTGAATAAAATGTTTGAATTCAGCTATGTAGACGGCCTCAGGCCTTGGCTACCTTGCCTTCTTTGATGCAGCCGGCGCAGACCCTGATCCGCTTGGGTTGGCCGTTTACCAGTGCCTTGACAGCCTGCAGATTCACGCTCCAGCGCCGTCGGGTGATGTTGTGGGCGTGAGAGATATTGTTACCGAATTGCGGGCCTTTCCCGCAGATATCGCATACTTGTGCCATGACTTAGCTCCCAACCTTGGTGTTTCGCGCCAGGGGGCATAGCAAGACACACGCCTCCTGAGACTGGCCGAATCTTCATTATACCCGGAACCGGCGGCTGGGCCAAACAGGTTCCTCGGACCTTGAAAAATGGTGCGTTGACGGTTACCGGATTTCGGACACCGTGAAGCTATAGCGCACCATTTTTCGGGAAATGGTTGCAAATCATTCAGTAGTCAAGTAAGACCCGCTACCTGGCTTCGGCGGCGAAGGCGTCGGCTTCGTGGTTCATCTCCTCCGTAGTGACGGCGTGGGAGAAGAGGATGATGCGGTAGCGGAAGCTGGCCGTCTGATTCTTCTCCAGAGTCAGGTTCAGTGCGGGCAGCTTGGGATTGAAGATGCTGGGGCCGAGCGGATTGACGGCGAAGAGGCCATAGCCGCGCGCGTGCCAAGTGGTGGGATAACCGGGGTTGGCGGGGTGGTCGAGGATGGCGATGGCGACGGTGTGGCTGCCGGTGTGGCCGGTGAGAGTGCACCAGCGTCCGCGGGTTCCCCAGACGGCATCGCCCTGGACGCCCTCGCTGGTGAGATAGACGCCGGTGGCGCTGGATGTGTCGGCGGCTTCGACCTTGGTGGGATGGCCACTGGCATCCATGAAGACGCCGCCCTTTTCAGTGGGCGATTCCAGCCAGCCGGCAACGCGCAGACCGAGCAGTCCATCCTTTTCGTCCTTGAAGACAACATGGTCGAGAGCCTTTAGGGTGATGGCCATATCAATGACGCGAGCATGAGGGCGGCGCGCGAAGATGTAGCGCGTGGTTTGCGTGAGGATCTGCTGGTTCGTGCCGGTGACCCAGAGGGATTCGACGACTAACTCTCCGCGATTGGCGCCGCTTTTGGTGGAGACGATTTTAGTTTGGAGAATCGTGCCCATCTTGATGCGGTTCTCCGGCTTGATGGCGTCGGAGTTGTTCCAGAAATCGAAACCGTTGACGCTTTCGTAGTTGAACCACAGGCCGGCGTGGTGGGGATGGTCGACGCGCTCGCCGGGGCGGGGCGAAAGCGGGTAGCCGCGCGTGACGGTGACGCCTTCGTCCGTGATGAGCGGATAGAGGACGGGCTTTTTGAGCGTCGTGGGCCAGATGTAGGAGGTGAAGGGCTGGCCGTCAATGGTGATGTCGACGCGGCGGCTGGCTTCATCGGCGATGACCTGCACGCCTTTGGAGGGCGCGGCGAAGGCGGTGGATGCGGCGAGGAGGGCGATGACGGCGAGTGCGGAGAATTTTTTGCAATTCATGGAAGATTCCTCAGGGGCTAAAGCCCGAATCTTTAATTGACTTTTCGGCACGACTAAAGCCACCCCATCGACGAAGACCTGTCGATGGGGACCCCGGCGAAGTCGTGCCCTGACGCTTCTTGCTACACCATATACATTTTCAGCGCCTATGAAGTCGTGCCTATTTCAAACTTCGCATCATTGAATGTGGTGTTATCCCACCCTAGCCGCAAAAACAAGAACGCGGCGAGGATGGGGCATCCAATCTTCTCTGCGATTACGCAATGCCCATTTATGCGTAGACTTTGCCACCAACCATCACCTGCTGCGTCTTGTCGTCGAAGGTGACTTTCTGACCGGTGTGGATGGCGGCGATGTTCATGCAGAGGGCGATGGAGTGATGGTAGCCGGCTTCGATGGGAGCGTTGGGTGTCTTGCGCGAGCGGACACACTCCATCCAGTTGCGCATGTTAGCCGAGGTCTGCGGATCGCGGCCGGTGTCGGCTTCGGTGGAGACAGTCTCGGCCTTCTCGACGAGGGAGAAGCTGGGCAACAAATTTTCCTTGAGGCCCATGG
>CABDYB010000027.1_pt1 | contig 11511 bp, 11 predicted proteins | sample 3131861 | NCBI WGS metagenome assembly CABDYB01 (sample SAMEA5534336, study PRJEB31848) | metagenome | biome: tundra; feature: field; material: soil | place: USA | collected 2013-05 | depth 0.15 m | reverse complement strand
GTCTCGACTGTATTCAGGCCCCCCTCGACGACGTTCTCGACTCTCTTGCGGCTTTCTTCGACAACCGTCTCGACGGTCTTACGGCCCCGGAGGATCACGGCCTTTACTGTGTTCGCCATTGGACTCCTCCTATTTAGCTCCTGCGCCAAGTACAGGTTCAATCATAATCTTCATCGAGTCCGCCTGAGGGTGAGAAGCGACCTCGATGGCCCTCACCGCCTCTTCCAGCGGAAAGCGGTGCGAGATGAGTTGCGTCAAATCAAATCCCTGGCGATAGCCGCCTAGAACCAGTTCTTCAACTTCGGGCTGAATTGCCGTAGATGCAGAGTAGGAACCGAGAAGGGTCTTCTCGTCCATGCAAACCGCACCGGGGTCGAAGACGGCCTCTTCGTGCTGCGTCTGGGCAAAGAGCATCACCTTGCCCCCACAGCGCACCGCATCCATGGCGGTCGAGATCAGCGCTTTGCCGCCTACTGCCAAAAGTACGGCATCCGCGCCGCGGCCCTCTGTTTCGGCTTTAATGCGCTCGATGACGTTATTTGCGTCGATGGGTTCATGCAAGCCGAACTTGGCTGCGATGGCGTGGCGCTGAGGATACAAATCGGAGGTGAGCACTCGTGCCCCTGTGCGACGCGAAAGCGCGGCCAGCATGATTCCGATGGGGCCCTGGCCAATCACCAGCACCGTTTCATCGGCAGCCAGATTGAGCAGCTTCACGGCCTTCAGGACGGTATTCACCGGCTCGATGAAAGCCGCCTGCTCGAAGGGCACGCCGTCGGGAATCCGCACCACGCCGCCCATGGCAACGATCCAGTCCATCACGCGAATGTACTCGGCAAAGCCGCCGCCGGAGGGCTCCAGGCCGGCCGTCGCGCCCACTTTCTTGTAGGCCGCGCACTGCGCCGGCGTCTGCTTGCGGCAGTAGAAGCATTGGCCACAGGGAATGTGATGGAAGACCATCACCCGCTCGCCTGCGTGGAATTTGGTTACGCCTTCGCCCACCGCAACGATGGTTCCGGCCATTTCATGGCCGAAGATGCGCGGCGCGGAGTGCGAGCCGGTGTGAATTTTTTTCAGATCGGTTCCGCAGATTCCGCAGGTGGCGATTTTGACCAGCAACTCGCCGGGACCGATTTGCGGGACGGGTACGGTTTCCAGGCGCAGGTCGTTGACGCCGCGATAGACAACGGCCCGCATGGTGGCGGGAATATTCGACTTGATCCGGAGTTCAGAGTTAGTGGTTTGGGTTGCCATTGCGCTTGCTTGCGGGCCCTCGTTCATCCAGAAAATCGAGCACAGACTGCGCGATGTTGCGAGCAGCCTTTCTACTATTTTCTCCCATCCGGATGAGCGCGTGCCAGTACCAGGGATGGAGCAGGGCGAAAAGCACGAACCGGGCCAGTTTGAATTGGCCGCCAGGCGAGATAAAGCGATTGAAATCAGGCAATTGGTCGCTGTATCCATCGCTGATTCCCTTGATGCAATAAAACGGGATGCCCCGCATCTGAGCCAGCCGAGCAACCCCGGCGGCCTCCATGTCAACCAGGGCGGCCGAGTAAGTGGAGGCAAGACGCTTCTTCTCCTGTAAATTGGCTACGCGGGAGCTGGTCACCAGCAAGCAATTAGTTGGAGGACTGGCTGTAACAAAACGCTCCCCAGTGCGGGCGTCGATGACCGTGGAGACGTCGTAAACCTGACCAGGCACTAGCTCCTCGCGCAAGGCTCCCGCCCAGCCGATGGAAATGACGGTTGTTACGGGGCCGAGCTTTTCGACTTCGGCAAAGGCTTTGGCTGCTCGGTCTACGCCCGCTCCGGCGCAGGCGGCTATCCACTCGCCCTGGTCGAAACGCCAGCGCCACAGATCGACACCGTTCCGACGTTCGTGTTGCCAGCCGCGAGTAAGCGGTTTCAATTCTCCGGGCATGGCGGCGATGATGGCGATGCGGGTCATTTCTGGTCCTGGGGAGCGTACCCGTGCGCCCTGAACCACTCAATCGCGGCCTTCATCGCCGGGTTGACGGGCAGGATGCGGAAGCCCAGCTCCTGCTGCGCGTGGGCGCTTGATGCATACATCTTCTTGCGGCCCATGCGCACCTCTTCCAGCGTGGCGCGTGGCTCGCGCTTGCGGATGCGGCCGGTGATCCACTCCTCAAAGAAGGCGTAGGTAGCGGCGACGATGAAAGGAATCTCCACCGTCGGCGACTTGAGGCCGGTGATAGCCGCCATCTTATCGAGAATCTGTTTGAGGGTAAGATTCTCGCCGCCCAGAATGTAGCGATTCCCCGACTTGCCCTTGGTGAGCGCGGAGACGTGCGCGCGGGCGACCTCGGCTACATCGACGAGGTTGAGCCCGGTGTCCATGTAGGCGGGGAATTTGCCGTTGAGAAAGTCCACGAAGATGCGGCCGGTTGGCGTGGGCTTGGCGTCGTTCGGTCCAATTGGAGTTGTCGGGTTGAGAATGATGACCCGCTGACCGCCCTGCGTGGCTTTGACGGCCTCCTGCTCGGCCAGAAACTTGGAGCGCTTGTAGTGGCCGACCATGTCGCCCAGGCAAACCGGCGTGTCCTCGTTGATGACCATGCCGTCGCGGCGGAAGTGCATGGTGGCCACGCTGGAGGTGTAAACGACGCGCTTGACCCTGGCCTCGCGGGCCAGCCGCAGCAGCTCGCGTGTCCCGTCCACATTGGCGCGATACATGGCTGCCGGTTCCGGAATCCAGAGGCGGTAGTCAGCAGCCACGTGGACCAAGGCGTCGCAGCCTTCGATTCCTGCCCGCAGCGACTCCGGGTCACTCAGATCGCCGACGTGCGTCTCGCCCTTGATGCCTTCGAGGTTACTTAGGTTGCTCGTCTTGCGGACCAGCAGGCGAAGTTGAGCGCCGTCAGCTGCCAAAGCCTTCGCCACATGGTGGCCTATAAATCCCGTCGCGCCAGTGAGAAAGATTTTCATAGCAGTGAACAGTGGTCAGTGATCAGTGGTCAGTATAAGACAGCTTGCAAAGGCCAGCAGAAAACTCAGTAGCAGAGTCAGCCTAGATTGTTCACTGACCACTGTTCACTGTTCACTGACTCGCTACTCCAGCGCCTCCGGCGCGAGCGCGATATTCGTCTCGCCCGCAGCCTTCTTTGCGTTGTAAGCCTTTACCCAATCTTCCCAGTGCTTTCCGGCGGCGCGGTCCTTGCCGCTGAACTCGATGCGGGCGATCTCGGCGTAGCCTACCTTGCGTTTTTCCGGCGCGGTGGGCGTGAAGTACTGCACATAAGAGTCAGCCTGCGTGGCGCCGTCATGACAGTTGAAGATAAAAGCCTCAATCTTTTCGGGGGCTTCGCCGCGCTCACCGGACTTGAGCGTCAGCGTCACATCGCCGCGATAGTCGAGCGCTTTTTCGAGAGCCAGGCGCAGGTCATCGTCCGTGGCCAGCGCGGGAACCCAGCCTTCCAGATTTTCGCGGTCCGCGCCGGGAGCCAGTTCCAGTGCTTCAACCTGCGCAAGCGTGTACTTCTGCACTTCAGCGGTCATACAGTGGTCTCCTCGGAAACGCGCTCAGGCTGCTCAATCTGGATTAAATTGGATTGTGGCACTGCTTCATTCAGCAGCTTCAGGGCGTGCGCATCGCGATAGCTGCTGAAGGTGCCGCGCACCATTCCGATAAATCCCTTCATGGAGCCGAAGCCGTCGATCACCGCGGTCGCCTCATAGCCGCAACTCACCATGCAGTTGGCGCACTTAGGGTTGCCGCTGGCCACGCCATAGTTATCCCAGTTAGTCGTTGCCAGCAGCTCCTTGTAACTCTCGGCATAGCCTTCCTGGAGAAGGTAACAAGGCTTCTGCCAGCCAAAGATGTTATAGGCGGGCATTCCCCACGGCGTGCATTCGTAGTTGCGGTCGCCCATCAGGAATTCAAGAAACAGGGGCGACATATTAAATTTCCAGGTGGGTTTGCGATTGGAGAGAATGGCGCGGAAGAGGCGGCGCACGCGAGCGCGGCCCATGAAGCGATTCTGGTCCGGCGCTTTGTCGTAGCTGTAGCCGGGGGAAAGCACCACGCCCTCGACGCCCATCCCCATCACCTCATCGAAGAAGGCGCGGACGCTGTTGGGGTCGGCGCCGTCAAAGAAGGTGGCGTTGGTGGTGACGCGGAAGCCGCGCCGGACAGCCTCCTGAATGCCTTCGACGGCGATGTCGTAGCCGCCTTCGCGGCAGACAGAATAATCATGGTGCTCACGCTGACCGTCGAGGTGCACCGAGAAGGTGAGATACTTCGACGGCGTAAACTCCGGCAGACGATTCTTGAGCTCCAGCGCATTGGTGCAAAGATAAATGTACTTTTTGCGCGCGATCAGGCCGTTGACGATCTCGACAATCTGCGGATGCAGCAGCGGCTCGCCGCCGGGGATGGAGACCATGGGCGCGCCACACTCTTCGACCGCGGCAAAACATTCTTCCGGCGTGAGCTGTTTCTTGAGAATATGCGGCGGATACTGCACCTTGCCGCATCCGGCGCAGGCCAGACTGCAGCGGAAGAGCGGCTCCAGCATCAGAACCAGGGGATAGCGCTTGACGCCGGTGAATCTCTTCTTCAGCACATAGCTGGCAACCGTAGCCATCTGAGAGATAGGAATAGACATCTTGAAATGAACCTCCAGCGCCTTTTATCGGCGTTTTCCGAAACATTTTGTCCTTACTAATTTCATGCAAGGTCGTCGCTCCTTGAGGTCGCGCCGACTAAACTGCATCACTTTCAACTTACTTCATTTCGGAAAACGCGGGCGACGCGCGTTCCATGGTTCGCTGATAGGTGGTTAGAGCCATCAGAGGGAAGTACTGCCGGTAGAGTGTGTAGGCCAGATAGAAAACTCTGGGGAAGCCTGTTCCGGTGATGATGCCTTGGCGAGTCCGGCCTTCGCCCTCCTGCATCGATTCGTCCCAACTGCCATCTGCCTGTTGACGCGTAAGCAACCAGCGCACACCTTTGGCAATGGAGTCGGAGCGGTCGTCACCGGCGGCCAAAAGGCCCAGCAGCGCCCAGGCAGTCTGCGACGGAGTACTCGGCCCCACGCCGCGCGTATTTGGATCGTCGTAGCTGCCGCAGGTCTCGCCCCATCCGCCGTCGGCGTTTTGCACCATGCGAATCCACTCGGCGGCCTGCTGCACCTGCGGCTCCAGATGATCGACACCGATGACGTCCAGCCCGCGCAACACCAGGAAAGTCCCGTAAATGTAGTTCACGCCCCATCGGCCAAACCAGCTTCCATCCGGCTCCTGTTCGCTGAAGATGAACTTGATGGCTTTTTCTACGCGCTTGTCGCCGCGCCCGTAGCCATAACTCGCCAGCATCTCCAGCATGCGCCCGGTAATGTCCACCGTGGGCGGATCCAGCATGGCGTTGTGATCCGCAAAGGGGATGTACTGGAAGATCATCTTGGTGTTGTCTTTATCGAAGCTGCCCCAGCCGCCGTTCTTGCACTGCATGGCAAACTCCCACGCAATGGCGCGCTGCACGACTTCGTGCTGATAACGCTCGCGTGGATTGTCCACCTTGGTCAGCGCCAGCAGCACCTGGGCGGTGTCGTCGGTGTCGGGATAAAACTCGTTATTAAATTCAAAATACCAGCCGCCGGGCTCTGTGTTGCGCACTTTTACAGCCCAGTCGCCCTTGTGGCGAACCTCTTTGGAGAGCATCCAATCCACGGCCTTGAGCATGCGCGGGTCGTTGCGCGCCGCGCCCGCCTCGCCCAGGGCAAAGACCGCCTGCGCCGTATCCCACACCGGCGACATGCACGGGGTCATGCGGAAGGTCGGCTCCGGCATGGCTTCCGTGGCCGGCTCCTCAATGCCCAGCTTTTCAAATTCATCGCGCGCGCGGATCACCTGCGGGTCGTCCTCGGAGTAGCCCAGGCAGCGCAGGGCAATAATGGCGTTCAGCATGGCCGGATAGATGGCGCCCAAACCGTCGGTCATCTCCAGCCGCTCCAGCATCCACTTCTCCGCCTGCTTGATGGCCAGCGCTCGCAGGGGGCGAATATGCACCGCTTCAGCCCAATGCGTAATCCTGTCCAGAATAAGAAAAAAGTTACGCCAGGAAAAAATGGCCTTGCGGCTCATGTGCAGCCGCAGCGAGGAGTGGGCGCGTCCGCCGACATACAACTCGTCGATTCCCTGCTCGAACGGAATTCTCTTGAACGGCTTTTTGGCGTACATGATGGCCAGCGGAACTAAAATTGACCGCGACCAGGAAGAAATCTCGTAGATGTTGAAGTAGAACCAGCGGGGAAACAGAACAATCTCGGGCGGAATTGCCGGCACGGCGTCGTAGTCGTACTCGCCCAGCGCGCAGAGATACATCTTGGTGAAGGTGTTGCAGGCGATCACGCCACCGTGCGCGAGAACCCATTCACGGCACTTGGCCAGCCGCGGATCGTCCGCGCCCACGCCCATCAGCTTGGCTGAGGAGTAGCACTTGACCGAGAGCGATATATTGCCCGGACCACCTGGATAGATGCTCCAACTGCCGTCGTCGTTCTGATAGCGCATCATCTCTGTAAGCGTGCGCTGCAGCCGGCCCGGGTCGCCGCTTTCCAGCAGCGTGTGCAGAAAGATGTAGTCGGCCTCGAGCATCGCATCGGCTTCCAGTTCCCCGTTCCAGTATCCTTCGGGGTGCTGGCGCGAGAAGAGATGATCGCAGGCGCGGCCAATGGCCGATTGCACATCAGCCGGGTCCGCATCCAGCCGCCCGAAGCGGGGTGTTGCGAATTGCGTCTTCCCTTGATGAATGCTCATGCGATTGAAACGCCTCAGAACCTATTCCCTAGTCCCTAGTCCCTGCCTTTTCACCTTACCGGCACAGGCTCTGCCCCGCCGGCGCTGCCGATGGCCTGCACTATCTCCGGTGGTAGGCCAAAACGCACGTTTTCAGGCATCACTTCAACTTCTTCGACGTTGTTGTAGCCGTTCTGTCGCAGATAATTAACCACGTCCTCGACCAATATTTCGGGAGCCGAAGCGCCGGCCGTCACCGCAACCGTGCTGACGCCCTCAAGCCAGGCTGGATCAATGGCCTGAGAGTTGTCGATCAGGTACCCGATGGTCCCCAGGTTGCGCGAGACCTCGACCAGACGATTGGAGTTAGAGCTGTTGGTGGAGCCCACCACCAGCACCAGGCCAGCATTGTGCGCCACGTTGCGAACAGCAACCTGCCTGTTTTCAGTAGCATAGCAAATATCCTGCGAGTGGGGGCCAACGATATTGGGAAACTTCTCTTTAAGGGCGTGGATGATGTCCCGCGCCTCGTCCAGCGAGAGCGTGGTCTGTGTTAGATAGGCCACGCGATTGGGGTCGGGCACTATGAGAGCCGCGGCTTCGGCTACGTTTGAGACCACCTGGGTGGCCTCCGGCGCCTCGCCCAGCGTGCCTTCAATCTCGTCGTGGTCCCGGTGGCCAATCAGCACCAGTGAATAGCCCTGCTTGGCAAACTTGACGGCCTCAATGTGCACCTTGGTCACCAGAGGACAGGTGGCGTCAATGACCCTGAGGTGGCGGCTCTTGCTGATCTCCCTGACTGCGGGCGAAACGCCGTGGGCTGAGTAGATTACGCGCTGACCATCGGGCACATCGTCAATTTCATGAACAAAAATCGCGCCTTTTTCCGCCAACTCGTTCACAACATAGCGATTATGCACAATTTCGCGGCGAACGTAGATGGGCGCTCCAAAGGTTTCCAGCGCGATTTTGACAACGTCGATGGCGCGCACAACGCCGGCGCAGAAGCCTCTCGGCTTGAGCAACAACACCCTCTTTTGACTGGGGGAAGTCTCGGAGCGGTTACCGTTCGAGATGGAATCAGGCGAAGTTGTGGTCACACTGTCAGTATACCAATGCGCGTGTTGGCGCGGAAACGGCGGCTTGCAAACCATCGTTTTCGCGCCAGTATTGAAGTCAGGGCCGCCTGCTCAGGGAATTCTTGTCCAGACCTCGGTCCGCCCCAGCAGGGAGATGCCGATATAGCCGCGCAGATGGAGCTTGTCGTTCCCCTCGGTCCAGATTTTGCCCTTGTATTCCTTTCCATTCTCCGGGTCCACGACGGTTCCGCCCACCCAGTCCTCTCCGTCCGGATGGAAGTTGCGCAGCAGGACCATGCCCAGGATGAGCTGATTCTTGTACTCGCCGGAACACTTGTCGCACACGTCTTGCGGAGTGCGGCCGGGGCGCACATGGGTGACCCGGCCAAAAAGCTGGCCGTTTTGCAGGTAGGTTTCCAGCTGGCCGCCGGGTTTGCCGTCACTGTAGGCCTGCCAGTGGCCTACGGCGCTCTGAAGTTTCGGCGTGAGCTGCTGTGCGCCGGCGGCGGCAACGGATAGCAGCACCATAAGAGCCAGAGCAAAAACGCAGAGGGCGTTGTGTCGAATCGTTTTCAAGATGATCTCCCCTTTCGATGGATTATAGACAGAAGATGTGAGAATTGTGCGCCTGTATGCCGGTCGTGTTCAGTGCAGATGCGTCGATGGTGGAATTGCATGCGGGCGATCAAGCGCTCGGCGGCCTTTCAGATAAGACCTTCAACGGACGTCCACAACCCCTACGGCATCTTCGATTTAATCCTGATCCGTTCCCCGTCCACAACGAAACTGCCATATCCGTGATGATGGATGGTCCTGGGGTTTTTCTGCGCAGGATCGGACCAGGCCTTGAGGACCTCCAGGACGAAGAGATTGAACTTGTTCACCAGATGAGTATCGACCACCCTACATTCAAGATTGGCGAAGCACTCAGCCACCAAAGGCGGCGCCACTCGTTTGGCCGGCATCGGCGTCAGGGCGAATCTCTTGAATTTGTCCACACCGCGGCCCGAGCAGTTGCCGATGGCCACGACTTTGTGCGCCAGTTGCAGCGCCGGAATGGCGATTACACACTCTTTCGTAGCTCGCAACGCGGCAAAGCTATGATTGGCGTTACTGACGACACAGGCAATCAGCGGCGGCTCGAACTCCACCATCATGTGCCACGACATCACCATCACGTTGGCGCGGCCTTTGCGGGTTGTGGTCAACAGAACCACCGGACCCGGTTCGAGCAATTGGTAGACCTTTGCGAGTGGCAGATCTTTCATGCGGTAGAACCTCCGAAAGGAATTCGTTGGCGGTGCTGAGTACTTGACAAGGCGAGAGTTGCGCCACCTTTCTTCATTGTCACAACTCTATGCAGCCACCACTTCAATGCGTTCGTCGGCTGCCTCGGTTACCGGTCCCACGACGATCTTGACGGCGCGTCCCAGCCGGAGCAGGCAGTCCATCATCTTCATCTCGCTGATGCCGCGAAACTGTCCGCGCAGCATTTTGGAGAGCTTGGGCTGAGTCAGGCCCAACACCTTCGCCGCCTGCTGCTGGCTCCATCCGCGTTCTCGCAGAATCTCCCCAATCTGCGAGACCAGTTGCGCCTTGACGAGCATCTCTTCAGCGTCGGGAAAGCCCAATTGCTCGTAGACATTCATGCTCTTTTCTGGATTGTTCATTGTTCAACCCCAGCGCAACGGCCTGGGTGCTTGCCTCATCACTCAATCATGCCTACATTGGTATAAATTGTCCATCGATGTTCGGTCGCTTGCTTTACCCACTCCCTACCTGCTCGCGGCGATCATCTGGGCGGCGTGCTGGAGGCTGGTTTCAGTGACCTTTGCGCCGGAGACCATGCGGGCGATTTCGTGGGTGCGGGCGCGGTCGTCGAGGAGGCGGATTTGCATCTTGGTGCGGCCGTCGGATTCGCGCTTGTCGATGAGGAAGTGCTGGTCGGCGAAGGCGGCGATCTGGGGCAAGTGGGTGACGCAGAGAATCTGCTGGCCGCGGCTGAGGGATTTGAGCTTTTGGCCGACGGCTTCCGCGGCGCGTCCGCCGATGCCGATGTCGATTTCATCAAAAACAAGTGTCCGCGGGGTGGGGGTCTTGGTTTTGGACTTGGCTGAGTTTGGCTTGGCTAGATTTAGCTTCGCCTGGCCCTCTTCCACGCTGACCTTGAGGGCCAGCATGACGCGGGACATTTCGCCGCCGGAGGCGATCTGGTCGAGCGGCTTGAGCGGCTCGCCGGGGTTGGTGGCGATGCGGTATTCGACGACGTCCCAGCCGGAGGAGGTCCAGTGGGATTCCTGTTCGGTGGCGGTGACGGCGACCTCGAATTTGACCTTCATGGCGAGGGAGTTGATCTGGGCTTCGGCAAGCTTGGCGAGTTTGGCGGCGGCGGCCTTGCGTTCGGCGGTGAGGGCCTGGGCGGCTGTTCGGTAAGCCACGGCTGCTTCATCGAGAACGGCACGAAGTGCTTTGAGGATTTCGTCGCGGTCCTCGACCTCGGCCAGCTTGCGGCTGACCTCTTCGCCAAACGCGATTACTTCGGCGATGGTCTTGCCGTATTTGCGCTTGAGGCGGTCGAGGAGGGCGAGGCGATCTTCGATCTCGGCCAGGCGCTCGGGCGAGGCGTTGATGCTTTCGGCGTAGTCGCGCAGGCTGGAGCCGATGTCGCCGACGGTGGCGCGGGCGGCAGCAAGCTGCTGGGCGGCCTCGGTGAAGCGCGCGTCGTAGCGGGCCAGCTCCTCGACGTTGCGCAGGGCGGCGCGCAGGGCGACTTCGGCGGATGCTCCGCCTTCGTAGAGTTCCTCGAAGCCTCCCATGGCGGCGGCGTGGAGCTTTTCCGCGTTGGCCAGAACGCGCTTTTCAGTCTCCAGAACCTCGTCCTCCCCGGGCTGGAGATGGGCGTCCTTGATTTCCTTGCTCTGATAGCTCCACAGATCGACCATGCGCAGGCGGTCCTGCTCGCCGAGGAGGAGATCGTCGAGCTTGGTTGCCGCTTCGCGCCAACGGGAGTAGGCTTCGGCTACGGCATCGGTGGAAAGGCCGCCAAAACGGTCGAGGAGAATGCGCTGCTGAGCCTGGTCGAAGCTGCTGAGGCTCTCGCTCTGCGCGTGGACCAAGGCAAGCTCGGGGGCAAGCTGGCGGAGGACGGCGACGGTGGCCGGCTGATTGTTGACGAAGACGCGGCCCTTGCCGGTGGAGAGGATTTCGCGGCGCAGGATGACGTCGTTGCCGCCGGAGTCGATGCCGTTTTCTTCCAGGATGGTCTCGGCGTTGTGCGTGGACTCAAAGACGCAGGCCACGACGGCCTTGTCTGCGCCGTGGCGGACGACCTCGACGGAAGATTTGCCGCCCATGAGCAGGGCCAGCGCGTCGACCAGAATGGATTTGCCCGCGCCGGTTTCGCCGGTGAGCAGGTTGAGCCCCGGGCCGAAGTTGGCGATGGCGTGATCGATGACGGCGTAGTTTTCAGCACGCAGTTCGACGAGCATGGTAGGGTCCGTTCGACATCAGAATTAGCATTCCTGGCGGATCAGCTCAGAATAAACCGCAAGGGGAATCCGAGCGCAGCATAGCAGGTTGGACCGCACCTCTGGCTTGGGGATGGAGGGGAAAAGCGCGGGCGCGCACCAGATCGATAACTTGGAGCGAGGCACGGCGTCTGCTACCGTTAAAG
>CABDYB010000023.1_pt1 | contig 11556 bp, 10 predicted proteins | sample 3131861 | NCBI WGS metagenome assembly CABDYB01 (sample SAMEA5534336, study PRJEB31848) | metagenome | biome: tundra; feature: field; material: soil | place: USA | collected 2013-05 | depth 0.15 m | reverse complement strand
CCTCTAGGTCCAGGAGTTGGCGGGAAATCCGACTCATTTGTACTAAGCTGTTATCGTACTCTTGGAGTTGCCTAAGGAGTAAGGCGGCGTACCCAATTTCAGTCGCCGAAACCTCGCGGAACGTGGTATTTCCGTACTGCCACCTAGCCTCCTCCAACATCTGCGGTAGGCGGCCATTGTACATCCACTCGGTGATCTCCGTTAACTCGGAAGCACGTTCACGCAGAACCGTGAATGGTATCCGGAACTCCATATCGGCAAGACAAAAGGCATTTTCTAGCTGCGCGGCGGTGGTCGGCGATCCCCGAAAGCCTATAACGAAGTATCTCCACTCCTCTTCCGCTATTGGTGTCATTTGCCAGTTCGGACCGATCTCGTACTCAAACGGGTAGGAAAATCCACCAAGCATTCCTCCACCATGGTGCAAGAGGAGCCTTTTGATGATGGTGGTCTCCTCGGGGGTTGCTCGCCTGAGCTCGTGACCGGGTGCCAGCAGGAAACTTTCCGCCCCGACAAGCTTTGACACGTTCATCAAGAATGCGAAGTTATCGAACCGCGGTTTGGGTACGTTTGCGTTTTCAGCGGGTTTTGAGAGTAGGTCATGCACGGCTGCGCCTCACCTGTGCTGTTCTCTATCGCTGAGCCACAGTTTACCTGATTGGAGAGGTTAGTTGTGCTTGCCCTTCCACTCGGCGTAGGGGCCCTGGAAGTCTTCGATGCTGTCTTCGTGGAAGACCCAGAGGCGGGTGGCTACTTCGTCGATCAGGTCGTGGTCGTGGGTTACTAACAGGACTGTGCCTTCGTAGCGCTGGAGGGCTATGTTGAGGGCGTTGATGGCTTCGAGGTCTAAGTGATTCGTTGGCTCGTCGAAGATTAATATGTTGGGCTTGGTTAGGATTAGTTTGCAGAAGGCCAGGCGGGCTTGTTCGCCGCCGCTGAGAGCTTTGGTCTGCTTGTCGCCTTCTTCACCGCTGAATAACATCTGTCCCAAAATACCGCGGATGTCTTCGACGTGGGCGTCGGGCTTCCAGCGATGGAGCCATTCGGCCACTGTGAGGCCGTGCTCGATGGTTGCGCCGACGTCTTGCGGGAAGTAGCCGATCTGGGCTTCGTGGCCCCAGAAGACGGTGCCGGAATCGAGGGTGAAGTCCTTGTCGGCGAGGCCGGGGTAGTTGGCGAGAAGGCTCTTGAGGAGCGTGGTTTTGCCTGCGCCGTTGCGGCCCATGAGGCAGATGTGTTCGCCGCGCAGGACGTTGGCAGTGAAACCGTCGATGACTTTGTGGCCGCCGTAGATTTTGGTGATGTGCTTGAACTCGAGGACATGCTTGCCGCTGGGGCGGAGCTGGTCGAAGCGGATGTAGGGGCGGGCGATGTTGGAGCGGGCGAGGTCGTTGGTTTGCAGGCGCTCGACCTCTTTGCGGCGGCTGGTGACCTGGGAGGAGCGGGTTCCGGCGGAGAAGCGGGCGATGAAGTCGTTGAGCTGGGCGATCTTTTTTTCGCGCTGGGCGTTTTGCGATTCGAGGGTGGAGCGGATTTGCGTTTTGGCCATCACCATGTCGTCGTAGCCGCCGGTGTAGGTGATGATGGTTTGGTAATCGATGTCGGCGGTGTGGGTGGTGACGCTGTTGAGGAAGTGGCGATCGTGGGAGATGGCAATGAGGGTGCCGTCGTAGTTCTGGAGAAAGTCCTGAAGCCAGTGGACGGAGTCGAGATCAAGGTAGTTGGTGGGCTCGTCGAGGAGCAGGGCCTGGGGCTTGCCGAAGAGGGCCTGGGCGAGGAGGACGCGCACCTTTTGGCCGCCCTGGAGTTCTCCCATGAGGCGCTCGTGGATGGACTCGGGAATGTCGAGGCCGTCGAGGAGAACGGCGGCGTCGGATTCGGCAGTGTAGCCGTCCTCGTCGCCGATGACGCCTTCGAGTTCGCCTAATCTCATGCCGTCGGCGTTGGTCAGCTCGGGCTTGGAGTAGATGCGGTCGCGCTCTTCGAGGGCGGCCCAGAGGGGCTTGTTGCCCATGATGACGGTGTCGATGACGCGATAGGCGTCGAAGGCGAACTGGTCCTGGCGGAGAACGCCGAGCTTGCGCGGACGGACGACGGTTCCCTTCTGGGCGTCGAGCTCGCCAGTGAGGATGCGCATGAAGGTGGTTTTGCCGGAGCCGTTGGGTCCGGTGAGGCCGTAGCGGCGTCCGGGGACAAAGTTCACGCTGACATCCTCGAAGAGGATCTTCGAGCCGTAGCGCATGGTGACGTTGCTGACACTAATCATTCTTGTTCCTATTGTTGGGCCGCGCGGGGGTTATAGCCGCGCGCAGGCCGGTTGAGGCTGGGGTTGAATCAAGGTTTTGGGGGGCGCACGGGCGCCAGCCCCGGAGAACTGCTGCTCTTCTATTTTCTCATGAGGGGCGGCGAGGCGGTTTGCGACTCTTTTGGGCCTGCCGCGTCTATAAGGATGGACGGTTTTCTGTTTTGGACGCCCGGGAGAGCAGGAACCGCGGCCAGATGGGATTAGCTGCCACTGGCTATACTGAATGTTGGCGGATGGACGAATTGAAACGACCAGAACCACTGAACAAAACAGAACAAACTGAACAAGCCAGCCGCGAGGCTGAGCACCCGATGAGGTCAACGAAGATATGAAATCGTTTTTTGAACGGCTGCGCACGCGCCGTCTTGCATCCGTGTTTATCTTGCTTGCCACGCTGTCGGTTGCGATTGTGGCCGGCTCCTTTGCCGCTCATGGAGTCCGCGGACAGGAAAAGCAGAATGACAGCGCCGACGCCACGCCACTGAAGGTATTCAATTCCACAGTGGAACCCAACAAGTTTGTGGAGATTGCCAAGAGGGTGGGGCCGGCGGTGGTGAACATCAATACCCAGACGATTCCCAAACAGTCCACCAACAAGGGCCGGCGCAATTTTCACGGCCGCGTACTGCAGCAGCCGCAGCAACCCGGCGACGACGATCAGGACGAGGATCAGCAGCAGGGGCAGGGACAGGGGCAGGGGCAAGGACAGGGCAACTTTCAGGATTTCTTCAACCGCTTTTTCGGCGGGCAGATGCCGGACGCGGAGGGCGGGGACGACGGCCAGGTTCGCGAGTCTCTTGGCTCGGGCTTCATCGTCGATCCCAAGGGCTACATCATCACCAACAGTCACGTGGTGGAGAAGGCCGACAAGATTTACGTCAAGCTATCGACCGACCCGGACAATGTAGATGAGGGCCGCCCGGCGCGGGTGATCGGAGTTGACAAGGCCACGGACCTGGCGGTGATCAAGATCGAGACCAGCACGCCGCTGCCGACCGTCAAGATGGGCAACTCCGACACGGCGCAGGTGGGCGACTGGGTGGAAGCTATCGGCAGCCCCTTTGCACTCTCGCAGACCGTCACGGCGGGCATTATCTCGGCCAAGAACAGGACCATACAGCCGGGCGTGAACGGCCAGTTTCAGCACTTTATCCAGACCGACGCGGCGATCAATCCGGGCAACTCCGGCGGGCCGCTGCTGAACATGAACGGCGAGGTTATCGGGGTGAACACGGCCATCTACACGCAGTCGGCCGGCTACCAGGGCATCGGTTTCGCCATGCCTTCCAACACCGTGGTTGATATTTACAACGACTTGATTGGGAACAGCCACAAGGTGGTCCGCGGCTCCATCGGCATTCGCTTCAATCAGGGCCTCTCAGGGGCTGTGAATCGTGTGTACGGCTTCAAGAACGGCGTACTGGTGCAACAGGTTCAGCCGGGCGGGCCAGCGGAGAAGGCCGGACTGAAGGCGGGCGACGTGATTCTGACTATCGATGGACGCTTGATCAAGGACGGCGACGACCTGGTGAACGAGATCGCCATCCGCAGGCCGGGTTCGAGCGTACGGCTGAGCTACCAGAGGGACGACAAGCAGGCCAATGCGACGGTTACCATCGGCGACCGCGACAAGGTCTTTGCCGAGTCTGGCGACCAGCAGGCTGAAACCAACACGGACGAAAAAGGCGACGCGGGCGAGACCAAGCTGGGCATCGTGGTTCGCGAGATCTCTCCGTCCATTGCGGCCAAACTGCACAGCCCCGGCGTCATGATTCAAGCGGTGCGCTCCGGCTCGTTCGCCGACCTGCAAGGGCTGGAGCCGGGCCTGGTCATCGTTCGCGTCAACAAGCTACCCACGGGCACCAAGGAAGAGTTCAATGCCGTGGCGAGCAAACTCAAGGCGGGCGACGATGTGGTGTTTGAGATTGTGGATCCGCGCCATCCCGACGACGGCATCAACGTAATCGGCGGAACGCTGCAGTAGCGTTTGGAGGGGGCGCCAGAGGCGAAGTTCCGCTTCCGGCGCCCTTTCCGCAAGCCTTTGTATTCCAGATACCAATTGGAGTTTTTACTTGCTGTAAGACGGGGCAAATCGCTAAACTATCGATATACGAATTAGCAAGGAATTGTCGTCTCAGAGGTGAACCTGCGTGCTGACTTTTCGAACCAGCTTGGCGTTGGCAGTGTTCACGGCTTTGGCGGCGCAGCCTGCATTCGGTACCACCGCTCATCCAGCTACCAGCAGCAAACCAGCGCCGCACACCAGGCAGACGCACGGCACTCAGTCGCGCACCGCGCAAACACACGGAGCCACGGCGCATGGCACCCAGGCGCACACCGCGCAGACACACGGAGCCACGGCGCATGGCACCCGGGCTGCCCACGGAACGCGCAAAGGAAAGTCCAAAGCGAGCAAGCCGCGCGGCCAACTGGCGATGGAGCCAGGGCGGGTCACAGAGATACAGCAGGCTCTCATCCGCGCGCATTATCTTTCCGGCGAGGCTGACGGCAAATGGGACGAGAGAACCAAGTCGGCCATGCTGAAGTACCAGGCCGACCAGGGCTGGCAGACGAAGCTGACGCCTGACGCGCGCGCGCTCAAGAAGCTCGGCCTCGGTCCTGATTATTCCAACGCGATCAACGCGAAGAACGCGACCTTCGCCGAACCGCCTCCGGCCAGCACGATTCCCCCGGTGGTGTCGTCAGGATTTGCGGCGGCCGCGGGCGTGAAGTAGGCTTTCAAATCAGATTGAGCTTTACAAAAGCATGGCCGCCCAAGGGCGGCCATCTTTGTAGTCGCATCATCTATCTACGGCATTCACTTCAGCAGGAACTCGTAGCGCGGGCGGAGGGTGTCCGGGCCGGAGGTGATGGTGCTATCGAGATGGATGAGCGAGTCGGCGCTGTCGTACTTCGGCCATAGGGGCAGGCCGGGTCCGTTGGGGTCGCCGGTGCGGGCGAAGTTGGTCCAGTAGTTCATCATCTGATCGCTTAATTTGCGATCCTCAGGACGCCAGACGGCGCCGGGGCGGGTGTCGAGTGTGCCGAAGACGTACTCGATGTCGTCGGAGTGGAAGGCGAACGAGCCGGGGTGAAACTTGCTGGGCAACGCGCCCAGTTCCAGGTGATAGCGATAGATGGGCGAGTCGCCGTTCTTGCGGTGCGCTTCCAGCCACTTCCAGGTGCTGAAGGCGATGAAATTGTCGCCGCCGTAGTCGATGGCCGAGCGCGTGGCCTGTTCATCGGTCGAGCCGGGATAGAGCGCGAGAAACTCCTCGGCGCGCTCCTGATAGATGCCGCCAATCATGCTCTTGAACTGGTCCGCGGTCATGGGGTGAATGGCGGCGAAGCTGCCCTCATCGCGGTTCCAACCAGCCAGTAGCGGCACATGAGCCTGTTTGCCAGCGGCGTAGGTGCTGGCTACCGGCTCAAGGAGAAACTTACCGTCGATAACCGGCGAAAAGCCAACCATGCCCCTGCTCTTGGTGGCACTGAGAATCTTGTCGGCAGGCAGAGCGCGCAGTTCCTTTAGCGACGCGACGCCGAGCGAGGCAACCCACTCGCCGTCCTTCTTTTCGCGAGCTTCCAAGGTGTCGGTTGGGAGCGTGCCTCTGAAGGCCCCACCGCTTTCTCCGATGGCCTTGTGAAAGAGTCCTCTCGCTGCCGGCGAGGCCATCAGCGAGCTGACCGCAAAGGAGCCGGCGCTTTCGCCGAAGATGGTCACGTTGTCCGGATCGCCGCCGAAGTTGCCGATGTTAGCCTTGACCCACTGAAGCGCGGCCACCATGTCCAGCAGGCCGTAGTTGCCGGCCGCTCCGTTAGCCTCGCGGGCCAAATCGGCCGTGGCCAGAAAACCGAAAACGCCCAAACGGTAGTTGATGGTGACCAGCACCACGCCCTTGAGAGGGAGAAAGTCGCCGTTGTGGCGCGGCTCCGAGCTGGCGCCGCCCGCGTAGCCTCCGCCGTGAATCCAGAACATGACCGGCAGCTTGCTCTTTTTGCCGGCATCGGCCGGCGAATAAACATTCAGGAAGAGGCAGTCTTCGCTCCCCGCGCCATCCTGAAAGATCATGTCGTCAAAGACATGAACCTGGGCGCAGTGGTCGCCGAATTTGGCCGCGTCGCGTTCGCCTTTCCACTGGAGTGGCGGCTGGGGCGCGCGCCAGCGCAGAATGCCGACCGGAGGCGCCGCGTAGGGCAGGCCGAGAAATGCCCGGACCTTGCCGTCGTTGATAGCCTTGCCGCGGGCTTTGCCTTGCTCGGTCTTTACTGTCAGTGAGTCCGCATGGGCTGTCGTGGACAGTCCCAGCGCCAGCACCGCGATGGCCAGCGCACACACTGCTTTGTTTCCAATTCGCATTGAATAAGCCTCCGCACACTTTATCAGGACGGGCTGGAAGTTATGCGAGTTTCAAGATATACGTCAGAAAAGCCGCGCTCACTTCCCGATGACATCGATGGCTACGGTAATCGTCCTGGGCGGCATGCAGGCGTTGTTATCGCAGGCCTGGTAGCGGAGACGAGCCTCGACGAGGTGATCGCCGGGCGCAGCCACGATGTGCGCCTGGATGGTGAACTCGCCGGAGTAGACGCTGAGTTTCGTCTTGGGATCGAGGGGGAGCGTGAAGTCCGCTCCCGGCGGGTAAAAGGCTCCATCGAGGCGCACGCCGGAATCTGCGGGGATCGTGAGGGTCGTGGGGATGAGTTCTTCTTGTCTGGGCGTGTGGGAGTTGATGTGCAGCCCCGGCGCGATGCGGAAGTGCAGGGCGACTGTGGCCGGTTTGGCGGCGGGAACGGTGACCTGCTCGGGATAGAGAAATTCGACGGCGGACTTGGAAGTTGAATGCGGCGAGGCCTCGACGAGCGGCCTCTGACATAACGCGAGCGCAGAGGCCAGCGTGATGGCTGCGATGATGACGCTTTCTGTTTTTCGGATAATCATGATTCTTTCCTCGTGCTCGCGACTCTCTCAGCTACTTAACAATCCCCAGCGCTTTTTTGATATTTCTTTCGAGATCATCCTTGGTTGTCATTCCTGGCTGTACAGCTACCACGGCGCCGTTGCGGTCCAAAAAAAAGGTGGTAGGCAGCGCGTCGAGGCCGCCGTAGGGATCGCTGATGGAATCGCCGTCGATCAGAACCGGGTAAGTCATGCGCATCTTCTGGACAAAGCGCGCGATCTCCTGCTTTTCTTCGCTGAATTTCTTGGGGTCTTTTCGGTCGATGTCGTCGTCGGAGATGGCCAGCACCTCGAAGCCTTGGGCGGCGTAGCGGTTGCGCAGATCGATGAGCCAGGGGGTCTCGACCTTACAGGGAGCGCACCAGGTGGCCCAGAAGTTGATGGCCAGCGCATGGCCTTTGTAGTCAGCCAGCGAGACTTTTTTGCCGCTGAGGTCTTCGAGCGTGAAGGGTGGCGCGGGCTTGCCTTGCAGCGGGGAGATGTACTGCGGCGCGCCGCCGGCGTCGAGAACCAGTCCGCCCTGCGGAGCCGAGGCTCGCAGCCGCTCGGCGGCCTGCCTGCGGTACTCCCAATTGGCCCAACCGGCCCAGGCGAAGGCTGCCAGGATAAAGAGAACGGCGGTAATGACGAGGGTGTTGCGCTTCACGGGGATTGGCCTCTCAACCTTATTGTACAAAGGAGCGCGGGCACATTGCCGAAGCTTCAAATAAAGCGGGGTAGCTTCCGCTTTGCGGAATTAGCAAGTTAGCGAGTGAGCCGCTCCTCATGCAGGGGTAAAAGCTGTTACCATCAGAAACCGATGAGCGAAGAAGGGAAACAGCCCCGTTCAAAGAACCGTGAAGCTGGCCCGACGCCTGAGCCGGCTGCTTTGGTGCGCACCGAAGCAGCGGCGCTGGAGGCCCTGGCCACGCGACTGGAAGGGCCGATGGCGGAGACCTTCGACCGGGCCGTCGAGCTGATTTTGCGCTGCGGCGAGGAGCGCGGACGGGTGGTGGTCACGGGGATGGGCAAGAGCGGGATTATCGCGCAGAAGATTGCGGCCACGCTCAGCTCTACCGGCTCCCCTGCCCTGTTTCTGCATCCGGCCGAGGCGCTGCACGGGGATGTGGGCGTGCTGATGACGGGCGACGTGGTGGTGGCGTTGTCGGCCAGCGGCGAGACGGAGGAGATTCTGCGGCTGCTGGCCACGCTGAAGCGCAAGGGCGATGCGCTGGTGAGCTTATGCTGCAATTTGAACTCGACACTGGCGCAGGCCAGTGATGTGGCGCTGGATTGCGGCGTGGAGCGCGAGGCGTGCGGGCTGAACCTGGCGCCAACGGCTTCGACCACGACCATGCTGGCGCTGGGCGATGCGCTGGCCATTGCTGTGAGCCTGCGCAAGGGATTCCGCGCGGAGGATTTTGCCGAGTTGCACCCCGGCGGCAAGCTGGGCAAGCGGCTGGCCAAGGTGCGTGAGCTGATGCACGCGGGCGATGCCGTGCCGGTGGTTGCTCCTTCGACGGCAATGACCGACGTGATTTACGAGATGTCGTCTAAAAAACTGGGCATCACGACGGTGCAGGAGCGGGGTAAACTGCGCGGCGTAATCAGCGACGGCGATTTGCGGAGATTGCTGGAGCGAGAAGGCGGCGCGGCGCTGAGCAAGACAGCCGGCGAGGCAATGAACGAGCACCCACGCACCATTGCGGCGGGCGAGCTGGCGGCTACGGCGCTGGCGATTCTGGAAGAGCGGAAGATTACTTCGCTGGTGGTGGTGGATGCGGCGGGGACCGTGGAAGGCGTGCTGCACCTGCACGATTTGTGGGGAGTGGAGCTGATCTAAAAACAGTGGTCAGTGGTCAGGATAGAGCGAATTGAGCTCGTGATGGAGTGATTCGATAGTTATGGATCGGAAAACGAGCTACCTGCGCTGAAATGATGCTTCACTGGTTTCACAGGTGTCCACGAGTCCAGGGTGCAGAAAGAAAAAAAGGAGATTCTGATATAATAAATCAAATTGGAAGGAGCAAAACATGACAACCTGGAAAGTTGAAGAAGTCACCCTAGAAGCCCACTACGTTGGTCGTGCCCCTGATAAATTAACTCTTCCATGCAAATCAATCTCTGAGATACCTGGAACGTATTCCGATGACGTTGCTGCGGATGGAGCTGTAATGACTAACGTGATTGAGACACCTTCTCTTATGGCGAGAGGTGTCGACCTAATGATCCTTGATGCTATTACATGGGAGCCGAACCGCATCAGTTTCCATGATTTGCACACGGGAGAAACGAAGGAGTTTCCCATTCAGCGCCGATATATACGGGAGCCGAATACAGCTAAATTTGCCATACAAAGTTGACGTTCAAGGTGCAATCATGCTGAAGAGCCTTTTTTCTTTTTTCAGTAGCCCCTCGCACAAACGACCGAGCAAGCCGATCGATGCATTTGTTGCCAAAACTTCCCACTCGAATCAACAATTGAACAATGTGGAAATTGCATTTCTGTCTTTGCTTGCGGGAAAACGAGCCAACGACTCCTCTGTATTGGGTTGGTGGTGCTCTTTCAATAACATTGATAGAAGTAGGACAATCAGCAAATTACGGACAAATAACTATTTGACCTTGGCCGACTATAAGTTCAGCATCAGAAAGGCAACCATCCCTAAACTTAAAGACTTCCTACAGAAACATGAATTACCAACAAAAGGCAAGAAAGATGAGCTTGTAACCAGAATTATCGATAATACCGCTCCCGATGAATGTGCACGATACTTCACTGATTCTTACTGGGCTCTCACTTCACAGGCAGTTGAACTATTACACGCGCAAGAACTTAAAGCCCATGAGGAATACAGCAAGGATATTGTGCTCATCAGAAAAGGCGATTACGAGACATTGAAGAGAAAGTTGTATCCAAATAGAAACGAACACTGGGGAACCGAAGATACATTTTATGGAACAATCGATTTTCTCATGAAGCACGGATTTGAAGGGTTCGGCCTAAGCGAAGACGTTCGCAGGAATATTTCTTCCTACGTTGCTGCTCGCGCTGTTAATTACAATTCACGCGGCTATTCTACTTGCATAGCGGATATTTTTAGCTACTTGATGTCAGTAAATGTTGAAATCAATTCTCTGAAACTTCCTGATTCTCTATCGAAGTACATAGAAGAGAATGAGATCGAAGTAGACGATGAAATCTATGACATTTATATCAGGTTTATTATATATAGAGCGCGATCCATCGCAGAGCTAAATAACTACAAAAGATTGGGATATAAGAAGTTAAGTATAGACTCTGCTGCTTGCCAGGAATGTGGACGATCCACAAAAGCCAAAACATACAACATCAACGAAGCGCCACTTTTGCCCTTGAATTGGAACTGCGGCTGTATCTATCTACTTTAAACACAGGAAACGAACCGCCTTCATGACCGCGCATCCAGCTGCTTGCGCGCCTTACTTTTTCTGAACGCTTTCCGCGCGGAACTTTTCCAGCACCTGCAGATAGGCGCGGGCGGTTTCGGTAATTGTCTCCGGAGTTCCTGCATCGATGGCGGCCAGGTTGACCAGGTCGCTGCCTACGCCCAGGGCGCGCGCGCCGGCGCGGAGAAAAGACTCCGCGGTTGCGAGCGTGACGCCGCCGGTGGGAATGAGCTTGAGGTGCGGGAAGGGCGCAAGAAGCGCCTTTAGATAGCTGGCTCCACCCACGGCCGAACAGGGAAAGATTTTGACGTAGTCCGCGCCGGCGCGGGAGGCGGTGATGGCCTCGGTGGGCGTGAGCGCGCCGGGGATGGAGAGTTTTTTCTTGGCCTTGGTGACGGTGACGACTTCCTGATGGAAGCTGGGGCTGACGATAAACTCCGCACCGGCGTCGATGGTGGCCTCGGCCTCAACGGCGGTGGTAACGGTGCCGGCTCCGAGCAGGAGAGTGGCTCCGTATTCTTTTTTGAGTTCCCTGAGAAGATCGATGGCGCCGGGAACGGTCATGGTGACTTCAACGACGGTGACGCCGCCGGCGAGCATGGCTTTGACGACGGCATGGGCCTGGGCGGCATTGCGGGCGCGCAGGACGGGAATCAGGCCAACACGTTCGATGATTTGCGCTGTAGTTTCGGACATAATCTCCTCTTTCGGGTAACGCGGACTAGCGGGCGATTCTTGCGGAGCCGCATTTTACGATGCGTTCAACTTCGGCCAGCGTGGCCATGCTGGTGTCGCCGGGGGTGGTCATGGCAAGCGCACCATGGGCTACGCCGCATTTTACGGCCCATTCGATGGGCTTGCCGGTAAGCAGGCCGTAGATGAG
>CABDYB010000021.1_pt1 | contig 11577 bp, 10 predicted proteins | sample 3131861 | NCBI WGS metagenome assembly CABDYB01 (sample SAMEA5534336, study PRJEB31848) | metagenome | biome: tundra; feature: field; material: soil | place: USA | collected 2013-05 | depth 0.15 m | reverse complement strand
ATTTTTAATTTGGTCGGCCCGCTGACCAACCCCGCCGGCGCGCGCAATCAGGTCATCGGCGTGCTCGCGCCCAGTCGCGTCCTTCTGGTTGGCCGCACGCTGGCGGCGCTTGGCGCTCGTCGAGCCTTCGTCGTCCATGGGACAGATGGGATTGACGAGCTGACCACCACCGGCGAATCCATCGTGGCCCGCATTGAGGAATCGGAAGGTGACGGTGAGCCGACGATGCACGCTGCCCGCGTCACCCCGGAGATGGCTGGGCTGCCCCGCGCCACGCTCGACCAGTTCACCGGCGGCGACATCGCCACCAACAAGGCTTTGCTCTACGACGTGCTCACCGGCATATCCGGCGCGCGGCGCGACATTGTGCTGTTGAACGCCGCTGCAACCCTCGTCGCCGCCGGGCTGGCAGCCGATCTGAAGGAGGGTGTTCGGCAAGGCGCAGAAGCCATCGACTCCGGCCAGGCCGCCGCAACTCTCGCCAAACTGCGGGAGTTTGGCGCCAAGCACGCGGGGACGCAGTAGAGAGCCGGAATAAATCCAGCTCTAACGCGCCCCAGCCGAAGACTCCGGCGGCTTTCAATCAACCAACCCGCCTATTTCTTCGGCGCTTCCTTGCCTGCGTTTGGGCCTGCCTCTTGTCCCAGCGTGAAATCTGCTGTTCCAATGCGTCCTGTTGCCGACACGCGAACGGTAAAACGAACGCGAACCACCTTCGGGTTGTGATCGATCTTGCAGGGAATGTTAATGTTCCGATGAATCCTTCCTGTAGGTGGAACCGTGGTCGGAGCATCGATTTTTTCGACGCTCGCTTTGCGTGTCAACTCCTTGCCCTTCTTATCTAATGTAGATATGACCAGGATCACCTCGGTTTGGCGCGGATGACCCTCAGTTGCGAAGGTCCACACCAGCCCGCTGCCGTCGACATGCACCACGAACGATTCGGGCTCGTTCTCCACCCGCGCTATCGTGACGGGAATTCCGTCATAGACCATGTTGCTGGAATCCGCGGCGACCAGATCGGCGAGAAGGCGTCGCGATGGGTTCACCGGATTCACCCGTCCGGGACCATACTGCAGGTAATAGCCCTCCCGCGTGATGACCTTCAGCCCCGGTTGATTTACGGTAACCTTGATTCTGCGAAATTTCTGCGGATCCGTTGTGGTGTTCGCCGGCCGGTAGGTGAGTGTATAGAAATTCGCTCCGTCCTGAATAGCGGTCTGGACTTCCTTATCTACATCGTTGCGCCCATAGAGCGTCCGCCCGCCTGTAGCCTTTGCCATCCGGTTGAACTCGTAGTTGCCCCCAAATGGATCAGCCGCGATCATGCTGCCGTATAAGTAGTCGCCGCCGTATTCGCCTGGGTTCACCATCACGCCCGCCGGATCAATGGTGTAAAGCGTCACCCGCGCATCCCGCAGCACATTCACGCAATCTTGCACGGCGTTGTTAATCCGGTTCTCCGTGTCCAGGGACCAGCCGCCAAGGCGCATCGCAGGAAAGCCGCGGCCGAGCCAGATCATGTTTTTGTGGCCCGGATGCCCCATCACCGCCTCCGCCACGCGCCGCAACGTTACAAAGGCCGTAGCGTATCGCTCGCCCAGCCAGGCGCCTTGGTGAAGCTGCCAGGGATACGCCACAAAGTGATGTTTCAGTGCGGCAAGAATCTCTTCCTTGTTCTGCGTGTAGTCGTGCAACACGGTAAAGTGCTGCAAGTCAACCGCAATCAGCATCGTCGGCGTAACGAGCTTATCCGGCTGCTTGTCAAGATATTTCTTCAACGAATAGCGCGCGAACGCCATGTCCTCGAAGCGCGTGTTGAACTCGTCGAGAAGAATGATGTCAACGGGAGCATTCGGCGCCAGGCGATCCAGTTCGGCGGTGGAATTGATGGTGATCTCCGGGCTGGGAGTATGCGCTCCTGCCACATCAAAGTTGAGAATGGTTTGCGGCTGGCCGGCTTCTTCCACCTTGAAATCGTCGCGCTTCAGATCCTTGACGATTGCGCCCTTGCCGTCCACCACAACCATGTCAAGCACCACCAGGCGCGCTGAGATGCGGAACGTGGTAGTGCCCGTGCCGTTATTGGCAGGCTGCGCCCCATTCGGAGTCTGCGCCGCGCTCGGAACTTGCGCCTGTAGGGCTGGCTGTGCCGCCGGTTGCGGTTGAGCCGGAGAGGCAGGTTGCGCCGCGTTCGGAGCTTGTGCCGGTGAGGCAGGTTGCGCGGGCAGGGCAGGCTGCGAGGGCGCTTCCTGCGCTGCTGCTGGCGGTTGCGCGGGCGGAACTGTCTCAGGCTGTTGAGCAGACATCCGCGACAGGGCAATGCCGGCAAGCAGGATAATCAGGGCGGCTTTCTTCATCATCGGCCTTCCTCGTAATTGAATAGGGATTTCCATCCTGTTAGACCGCGAATTTTGTCAGGAGTTGCGGTCGTTCGCAAACTTATTTACAGCGGCTCTGAATCCTGCCCCGGCCGCTGCTTCCATCCTGCCACAGAGAACAAAAAACTGGATAGAAAAATTCCACCGCGAGTATAGCAGGAGGGTATTGTGCCGCAGTGCGGATCTTCGGAAGCCCTACCGCACCATCGCCGCCGTCAGCGGATCACCATCGCCGCCAAAATACTTTTTCAGCGCATCATCAAAGTCAGCTGAGTCCAAACCGGCCTCTTCGGCGGCGCGCGCAAACAACGTCATCGAGGAGCGAAACTTCAAATCGTCGGGAGAACCGAGAATCCGGCTGATGGTGCGCTTCTCCACCTGCGTCACCAGCCGCGTGCATTGCCGCAACCGCTCGCCCAGAACCGGATGCCGCAGATAGGCCGCTGCCTCTTCCAGCGAGCCGATGCCGTAGTACTCCGACTGCGTGCTGTGGCCCAGCCCCTTCATCTGCGGAAAGATGAACCAGATCCAGTGGCTGCGCTTTTCTCCCGCCCGCAGCTCCTCCACAACCTGCGCAAAAACCGCATCCTGCGCGCTCACAAAACGTTCCAGGTCAAAAGAGTCGTCCATCGCGATTGCCTCCTGCAAAGCCGCTTTACAGCAGCCCTCCGCGCCCTGCCAGGCGGCGCGAAAACAGCCAACTGACTAGCGACGTACCCAAAGCCAGCGCTACCCAGCCGGCAAGCTCCAGGGAACGCACAAGGTCAGCGGAAAGATGCTGCTGGAAGATCGTCAGCCAACTCTGCCCAATTTGATTGAGTCCGGTCAGGCCGATCCCCGGCAGGCCCTGATGTACCAGCTCGACTGCGCCCCAGCTGACGGCCCCGCTGGCCAGCAGAAGAATGAGAATGGCCTTCATCCACGGAAAGGGCATGGGTGCGGGCAACGCGGCCTCTTGCCGCACCCGGTCCATCACCGAAACCACAAAGCCCGAGGAGGGCATCAGCTCTTCTTCCGTCGCCAGAATGTCGTCGATCTCCATTTCGATCCTCGCGTGTTCGTCTTGGCTGCCAACTTTTCTCTCGCGATTCATACTGCGGCCTTCTTTCGTGTCTCTTGAGCATGCTCATCGTTGCAAAAATCTGGGTGCCCCATCCTTAGCGTTTTTTGCGAAGGGTGGGAAGCGTACTCCTCATCCAGTTGCGGAAATCGCTGTCGCAACAGCGTCCTTGCTCTGGAGAGTCGAGCCTTCAGGGTTCCTTCCGGCATTCCCAGTGTGCGGGCTGCCGCCGCCACGTCCATCTCGTGAAAATAAAACAGAACCATCGGCTCGCGGTAACGCAATGGCAGCGCCAGCACGGCGCGCCTGACTGCATCGTGGCTCAACTGCGCGGCCAGTTCGCTGTGTTGTGTGGCCACGCAGGCAGGCTCCGGCGCGGCCTCCAGCGGCAGTGTCTCCGTGGGAAATCGCTTCAACTCCGAGCGATAGACGTTGGCGGCCAGCGCAAACAGCCAGGTGGAGAAACTCGACTCCCGCCGCCACAGGCCCAACCCTCGCCACGCTCTCAGAAAAGCCTCCTGGGCCATCTCCTCCGCACGGCTTCGATCGTGGCAGTAGCGCCAGGCCATGTTGACCAGCGGCCCCTGCCAGCGGCGTACGATCCCTTCGAAGGCCTGCACATCACCAGCCAGCACACGCGCAACGTCGGCCTGGTCGGCCTGGTTGTTTTCGGCGCTGGTTGCGGCGTTCATCTGGAAGTTGTGCCTCTGCGGATACAGTGGTTCCACAATCGCTGTACACCGAAACGACTGCCCTCAAGTGGCATTTTCCTCAAGAAAATGCCACCCGGCAAGATGCCAGAAAAGGCACGTGAATTGTGGAACCACTCTAGTATGACCCGCCCTCTTCCGCTCTGGTTGCATTTTTTTGCAGATAGCTTTGCTTTTGAAATTATGCAACCGGATTCACCCGCCTGCTGTCCTACCAAGCGCATGGGGAAGACTCCCCGGCTAGGAGGAAATCATGAATCCAGAAGTAATAGCAGTGTTCATTCCAATTGTGGGCAGCGTGTCGCTGTTCACATTCCTGGTGTTCGTCATCTGGTTCGGCACCCGGCAAAAGGAGCGCGAGGCTTTTTACAGGTCGGAAACCCTGCGGCGAATCACTGAAGCCTCGGGCGAAGGCGCCAAGGCGGCTATGGATCTGCTGAAGGAAGAGGAGCATCTGAAGCGGATCAAAGCCCGCGAAGGCTTGAAGATCGGCGGCGTCGTTAACCTCGGCGTGGGCGTTGGCCTGGTGATCTTTCTATGGGCTCTGGTCGGCCCCAAGTTGGCCCTGTGCGGCCTGATTCCCGGCTTCGTCGGCGTAGCCCTGCTGATCTATGTCTTCTTTATGGCCGGGCCGGTGGAGTAAGCTGCAAAGCGCATCTTCCCCTCTATGCGGCAAGGGCAGGCTTTTTGCAAGAGCCTGCCCTGCGCACAGTCGATTGGGGAAGGCTGCTAGTTCGGCCCGGTCTGGTACCAGCGCCGTTTGTGGCCCAACTTGAGGCCGGAGTCGATCAGGATGGCCACCAGGCCAAAAACCATGCAAAAATCCGTGCGCGCCTGGTGGAAAAAGCTCAGCAAGCCGTACTCCTTGAGCTTTTCCAGCGGAAACGGGCCCAGCGGCCTGCCCAGCAGGATGGGCAACTTGGTGGTGACCAGGGCCGTGACAATGACCACCAGCAGCGCGAGCGCCGCATCGCCGGCGTAGAGGTTCAGCAGAATGACCGCGCCGCCGCCGATCTCGATCCCGCCGACAAACGGCGCCAGGAAATGAGGGAAGGGCAGGCCAAGCGACTCAAATCGCCCCGCTCCCAGTTCCTCGGGACGGAGAAGCTTGAGTCCGCCTTCCAGCATAAAGACTAGGCCCACCATCACCCTGATCAGGATCATGGAAAGATCTCGGCGTCCCTCTGGCTCTATCTCCATGCGCCCGCCTCCTCCGGCATGGCCTTTTCCCCCGCCCGGGTTAGGGCCGGGTTAAAGGCCGCATATGAAGAAGAATACCGCAAGAGCCAATCAGAACGCTGAAAAAGAGAATATTCGCAAATTAATCCAAATTAGGATGGCTTGTTTTTAGGAGAATATACGCCCCAGTGCCGTTCCAGAATGACCCGGCGCCGGCCTCCGCTCCCATTCTCGCCTGAGCAGAAATCGCATCTCGACCCTGGGCGCCTCCTCCATCGCCTGAAAACCTCAACCCGGAGAGGGTGTCCTGTGCGCCCGGCCTGCGTCTAAAAGTGAACCTTGTGCTCTCCGGCGGCAGGGCAAGGCCTCCCAACCCGCCTGCGTCCGGTAGACTGTGGGATAGGTTCTGATTTCCACCGGGGCCCCTAGGAAGCGGTCTTTGCTTCAGGGGTGGTCGCCGGGACCCCTGCGGCGGGTCATGTCGCTGGGGTGGTAAAATTGGTCTTTCCTATAAGTAGGACCAGATTTTAAGCAGCGAGGGTGTCGATATTCTTCCCGTGAAGCCGAACGTGATGGCGAACTATGGACCGCACCAGTACGTGTGCTCAGCGCAGGGCTACCGCCCGGTGAAGATCAAGCACATTTCCGTCTCCCGCGCCTTGCGGACCACGAGCCGTATAGCGCGCGTTGTACTTGTGCTCGCGCTGGCGCTCTCCGCCGCCGCGGCTCTGGCCCAGCAGCCGCAGACCATCGAATCCATTCGGGTCATCGGCAACCGGCGCATCCCCAAAGAGACCATCCTGGCGCGTCTCTTTACCCACCCCGGAGACTCCTACGACCCGATCTCCATTGAGCGCGACTTCAACTCGCTGTGGAACACGTCGTACTTCGACAATCTGCGCATCGAGCGCGAAGACTCGGAGAAGGGCATCATCCTGAACATCTTTGTCAAGGAGAGGCCCACCATCCGCGAAATCAACTACAAGGGGCTCAACGCCGTCTCGCAGTCCGACGTGCTCGACCGCTTCAAGAAGGAAAAGGTCGGCCTCTCCGTGGAGAGCCAGTACGACCCAACCAAGATCATGCGCGCCGTCACCGTGCTCAAGGACATTTTGTCCGAGCATGGGCACCAATTTGCCACCATCACGCCCGATATTAAGAACATTCCTCCAGCCTCGGTGCAGGTGAACTTCAATATCAAGGAAGGCCCCACGGTCAAGGTGGGCCAAATTAAGTTCACCGGCAACCCGCACATTAACAGCCTTACACTGCGCCGCTCCATGAAGAACCTGAAGCCCATCGGCATTCCCTATTCGATCATCTTCGAGAATCTGTTTTCCCAGACCTTTGACGCCACCAAGCTTGAGGAAGACACGGAGCGGGTGCGCCAGGCCTACCGCGACAAGGGCTATTACAACACCGCCATCGAAGAGCCCAAGACGCAGATTCGCGACCAGGGCGGGCTGAACTTCCTCACCTTCCGGCCCAACAAGGGCAAGCGCATCGACATTCTCATGCCCATTGAAGAGGGCGCGCGCTACCGGCTCGGCACCATCACTTTCTCAGGCAACAAGGCGGTTAACAACGTCAAGGCCCTGCGCGCCACCTTTGCTGTCAAAGACGGCGAGTGGTTCAATGCCACTCTGATCGGCAAGGGCCTGGATAACCTCAAAAAGGCTTACGGGCAGTTGGGATACATCAACTTCGGCGCCATTCCCAAACCCGTCTTTGACGACCAGAAAAAGACCGTCTCGCTCAACATCGATATCGACGAGGGAAAGCCCTTTTACGTCTCGCGCATCGAGTTCCAGGGAAACCGCATCACCCGAGACAAGGTCATTCGCCGCGAACTAATGCTCGAGGAAGGGCATATCTACAACTCCCAACTCTGGGAGTACAGCCTGCTCCGCCTCAACCAGCTTGAATACTTTGAGCCACTCAAAGTGGATCAGGACTCAGAGGCCCACCAGGATGCCGAGGCCGGCACCGTCGAGCTGCTGCTCAAGGTCAAAGAGAAGGGCAAGAACTCCATCGGTATGAACGGCGGCATGAGCGGCCTTTCCGGCGCCTTCCTGGGCGTCAACTACCAGACCAACAACTTCCTTGGCCTGGGAGAGACCCTCAGCCTGCAAGGCAATATGGGCAACGTCAGCCGCACCTTCATGTTCGGCTTCACGCAGCCCTATGTGCACAACCGCCCGCTCAACCTGGGCTTCCAGATCTATAACAACAAACAGGACTTCAACGCGGCCAAAAACTACCAGGCCTCCACCGGCACGTCGCCCAACCTGACCGCGGCTCAGTCGTCAATGACCCAGAACTACAACCAGGCCGCCACCGGCATGAATTTCTCGGTCAGCTATCCGCTCAAGCGCCACGCCTTCCAGCGTGTCGGCTTTACCTATGCGTTGAGCAGGTCGACCATTACCGCCTTCTCCACTGCCTCGCAGACCTATTTCCAGACCATTAGCTTCCGCTCGGGCATTCAGGGCTCCAACGCGCTGGCCGGCATCGTCAACAGCATGGCCTCCTTCAGCTACATGTACAACACCATCAACAATCCCATGCGTCCGCGCAACGGCAAGGAATACACTGCCGTGCTCCAGGTCTCCGGCATCTGGGGCAATGTGCGTTATATCGCACCCATGGTGGCGTACAAGCAGTTCCGGCCCATGCATTACCTGACTCCATCCGCCACCGGGCGCAACGTGCTCGGCCTGCGCGCCCAGTTGGGCTATGTGCAGGGATACGGCGGCGACGTGGCCCCGCCCAACAACCGCTTCTACACCGGCGGCGAGGGCGACCTGCGCGGATTTGACGTGCGCGCCGCCACACCGTACGGCTATGTGCCCACCCGCGTCACCATGCAGTTGACCAATCCCGACTCAACCTGCGTGCCGCGCGACCCCACCAACCCCCAGCTGAATCAGTGCATCCAGGTGCCCTTGCCGATTTACGGCATCGCCTCCATCGGCGGCGATACCAGCTTTACCGCCAATGCCGAGTACCGCATTCCCATCGCCGGCCCGGTCACCATCTCCTTCTTCGACGACTTCGGCATCAACACCGCCTTCAACAAGGGCCAGTTGAAGCAGAGCCCGGAAGGTTTTGCCTCGCTCACCGCGCCTCTCTATGGCTGCCCGGTGTGGAATAACGGAGCCTGCCAGGGCGGCGTTCCCGGCTCCCAGGTCGGCTTCCAGCGCAATATCCACCCCATCGCCGGAACCAACTTCGTCCCTCGCATGTCCACCGGAGCCGAGATCTCCGTCATCATGCCCATCATCAACGCCCCCTTCCGCCTCTACTACGCCTATAACCCGCTGCGGCTCAACGAGAAGCCCTACTGCGACCTGGGTATTGGAAGCAAGAACCAAAGCTGCTCCGCTCAGCTGATAACCCGCGGCATGTTCCCGCAGGGGGGCGCCGGCGACTACACCTACGGCGAGGCCATCCAGGGTTACGGCGCGCGCGACACCTTCCTCGAACCCCGCAAGACCTTCCGCCTGACCGTCTCCACGACCTTCTAGGCGCTGGTTCAACAAGCAATCTTCGGGCCGCTCGCTACGAGCGGCCCTTTTGCTGGCTCCGACGTTGAGGACTTTCGACCGACAAAGACTGGCTCCAGCCTCTGCCCTTTACAGTATTTTGTTGCCTTTGCCGGGATTTTCACGCCTGCCCGGTTTGACGCTCCTACCCCCGGCTCCTATAATCCATTTAGTTCCTGCTGACGTCTTCGTCCGCGTCTTTTCCTGTTTCTGCTCCTTGCGGCGCAGAATCCAGAAATCGACCGGGAGGTTGCGCAGGAGGCGACAGTCTGCTTTCGCGCTGAAACGCGGACAGACACACAGGAATTTCGAAGGAGCATTACACTCGCATGAAGCGCTTGCTTGCAATTATCGCTATTCTGGCCTCTGGTTTTGTACTGAGCGCCGCTGCCCAAACTCCCATCACTGCGGCGCCTGCCGGTCCAGCCAAGATTGCCGTGATCGCCTTCCAGGTGGCCGTAGCCCAAACCAATGAGGGCCAGCGCAACTTCTCCGACCTTCAAAAAAAGTATGATCCAAAGCGCCAACAGCTCAAGGCCTTGAACGACGAAGTTGATGGTTTGACCAAGCAGCTCCAGGCGCAGGGCGACAAGCTGAGCCCCGCCGAACAGCAGTCTCGTGCCAAGACCATCGAAGACAAAAAGAAGCTGTTGGAGCGCTCTGCCGAGGACGCCCAAAACGACTTCCAGGCGGAGATGTCGGAGCTCTACAACGGCTTGGCAGCCAAGGTCTATGATGTCCTGGCCAACTATGCCCAGCAACAGGGATTCACGGTGGTCTTTGACGTGACCGGCAGCCAGCAGCAGGCTCCCGTTGTGCTCTACGCCAACGAATCCACCAACATCACCAAGCAGATCATTGATGCCTACAACCTGAAGTCGGGTGTGCCCGCTCCTCCGGCCCAGCCGGCTGCGGCGCCAGCGCCGGCCAGACCGGCCGCCGCCAGGCCTCCCGCCCACAAATAGGCTTCGCCGTCCAAAGACAACAGCGAGAGCCCCGCATCGCGAGGCTCTCGCTGTTTTACAATGCAATTCATCTGTTTCCACGCAATAGTCGCCGGCTGTGCTATCCAGCACTTCATTCGGCTCCTTCATGTGGAAAAACCTGTGGATTGCTTTGGCGAATCCAGTCAGAAAATCCAAAATTATTCTCTTGCCAATAACTGATTTTTTCTGGTAGGCAACGTAACCCCTTATTTATCAATCAATATTTATAAAATGCCCCGTTCCGTGTGCAGTCTTCGGTTGCAGATGCACATTCGCGGCCGTGCCGGGGTTATCCACAAATCAAAGTCAAAGAATTGTGAATTAGATCACAAAATGAACCTACTTCTGCGAATCTTCGCCTATCCGAAGAACCGCCAGGAAGGCCTCCTGCGGGATGTCCACCTTGCCGATCCGCTTCATCCGTTTCTTGCCTTCCTTCTGTTTTTCCAATAACTTACGCTTGCGCGTGATGTCCCCGCCGTAGCATTTGGCCAGCACATTTTTGCGCAGCGGGCTCACCGTCTCGCGCGAGATGATCTTGGCCCCGATAGCCGCCTGGATGGCCACCTCGAACTGCTGGCGGGGAATCAGTTCACGCATCTTGGAGACCAGAGCGCGGCCCCGCTCGTAGGCAAAGTCCTTGTGCACGATGATCGAGAGCGCATCCACCGGCTCGCCGCTGACCAGGATGTCCAGCTTGACCATGGGCGACTCCCACTCCCCGGCCAACTGGTAATCCAAAGACGCATAGCCGCGCGAGATCGACTTGAGCCGGTCGTAAAAATCCAGAACTATCTCATTCAGCGGCAGCTCGTAAGTCAGAAGCACGCGCGTCGACGTCACGTACTCGAAGTTCAATTGCCGTCCGCGCTTCTCTTCCACCAGTTTGAAGATGCCGCCCACATATTCTTCATTGGTCAGGATCTTGGCCGTGATCACCGGCTCGTGGATACAGTCGATGTTGGTCGGCTCCGGCCAGCGCGATGGATTGTCCACCTCCATTACACTGCCGTCGGTCATCGTGATGTGGTAGCGCACTCCGGGAGCGGTGGTGATAAGGTCCAGCGCGTACTCCCGCTCCAGCCGCTCCTGGATGATCTCCATGTGCAGCAGGCCCAGAAAGCCGCAGCGGAAGCCGAAACCCAGCGCCACCGAGCTCTCCGGCTCAAAGAAGAACGACGAATCATTCAGCCGTAGTTTCTCCAGGGCGTCGCGCAGCAGCGTGTGCTCGTGCGAGTCCACCGTGTAGAGTCCGGCAAAGACCATCGGCTTGATGTCTTCAAAGCCCGGCAACTGCGCGGCCGCGGGCCGGGTGTCGTCCGTAACCGTGTCGCCGATCTTGGTGTCGCCTACATTTTTGATTGTCGCCGCAAAAAAGCCCACCTCGCCGGCCAGCAGTTCGCCTATCTCCACCGGCTTGGGCATCAGCACGCCCATGGACTCCACTTCAAATGCCTTCCCGTTGGACATGAGGCGTATGCGCTGCCCCTTGCGCATCGTGCCCTGCATCACGCGCACCAGCACGATCACGCCGCGATAGGCATCGAACCAGGAGTCGAAGATCAACGCCTGCAAGGGCGCGTCCGGGTCGCCCGTGGGCGGCGGCAGCCGGTGAACGATGGCTTCCAGCACTTCGTCCACGCCCTGCCCGGTCTTGGCGCTCACCGGGATGGCGTCCGTGGCGTCCAGCCCCACGGCCTTCTCGATGGCCTCCTG
>CABDYB010000016.1_pt1 | contig 11659 bp, 9 predicted proteins | sample 3131861 | NCBI WGS metagenome assembly CABDYB01 (sample SAMEA5534336, study PRJEB31848) | metagenome | biome: tundra; feature: field; material: soil | place: USA | collected 2013-05 | depth 0.15 m | reverse complement strand
ACCGTCTGTAGCCGTTTCTGCACGAACAAATCAATATGCCAGCCGGTATACGTTCTCAATGCAGGGGCGCCCGTGGGATAACCGGTGAGCGAATCGGTGGGCTGGAGCATCAGCAAATGAACGAGCTTGCGGAACCAAGGGGATGGTTCGTTCGTTTATTCTCATGATGGTTCGTGCTGTGTGCTCTGCAACCCTGCTGCGCGCACGCACAAGTTTGTTTGAAGCAGCGGGACGGCCAGAGTATACTGCCGCAGATTGATGAAATCCCGATTTCAATTACGCCAAATCTCAACAAGAAAGGGAAGTGACTTTGATGAAGACCTTCGTTCGTGTCTTAATGTGCCTTTCGTTGCTTGTAACTGCTGCCGGAGCGCAGGATAAGAAGGCTGCCGGAGTTCCGCCCTTGATCGATCGAGAACTGATCTTCGGCAATCCCGAGATTGCGGCAGCCGAGCTTTCTCCGAATGGACAGTACATCGCATTCCTGAAGCCCTGGAAGGACACTCGCAATGTCTACGTAAAGTCGGTTGGTGAGCCGTTCAGCGCGGCCCGGCTACTGACGACGGAGAGCAAGCGGCCCGTTGCCGGATATTTCTGGACGCGGGACAGCAAGTACATTCTCTACGTCAAGGACAACGACGGCGATGAGAACTACAACGTCTATGCAGTCGATCCATCGGCCAAGCCGGAGGCGGGAGCGGATGCCCCAGTGTCTCGCGACCTGACCGGGCTCAAAGGCGTGCGCGTGATTCTGTATGAGGCGCCCAAGAGCGATCCGGATATTGTCTATATCGGGCTGAATGACCGGGACAAGGCTTGGCACGACCTTTACAAACTGAGGATCTCGACCGGCGAGAAGACGCTGCTGCGCAAGAACACGGACCGCATTGTCGGCTGGAGCTTCGATTTGAAGGGGCAGTTGCGGCTGGCCGAGCGCAATGCGGATAACGGCGACACGGAGATTCTGCGTGTGGATGCTGACAAGCTGACCAATATCTACTCATGCTCTGTCTTTGAGACCTGCGCGCCGCTGCACTTTCTCCCCGATAGCAGCCGCCTGTACATGGAGACCAACAAGGGCATGGATCTGATCTCGCTGGTGCTGCTCGACCCGGCGACGGGCATGACGGAGATGGTGGAATCGGATCCGCTGGGCAAGGTGGATTTGGGCGGAGCGACGTTCTCCGAGGCGACCGATAAACTACTGGAAACATGGTACTTCCACGACCGCGTAAAGATCTACTTCAAAGACAAGGCCTTCGGAGAGGACAACCACTGGATCGAGCATCACTACCCAGGTGAAGAGATTAAAGTGGTTTCGCGCACCCGGGACGAAAGTTTGTGGCTGGTGACGGTAGTGAGCGACAGGGAGCCGGGACGGACGGTGCTCTTCGACCGCAAAGCACATACGCTGACGCCCCAGTTCAAGATATGGGAGAAGCTTCCTCGCCAGGACCTGGCGGAGATGAAGTCCGTCACCTACAAATCCTCCGACGATTTGGAGATTCCGGCGTATCTCACACTTCCCAAGGGCATCCCGGCCAAGAATCTGCCAACACTGGTCATACCTCACGGTGGCCCATGGGGACGCGATCTGTGGGGCTATAACCCGCTGGCGCAGTTCTTTGCCAATCGCGGCTACGCTGTCCTAATGCCCAACTTCCGCGGCTCGACGGGCTACGGGAGAAAATTCCTGGATGCGGGCAACCTGGAGTGGGGCCGCAAAATGCAGGACGATGTGACTTGGGGCGTGAAGTACCTGGTGGCCGAGGGCATCGCCGATCCCAAGCGAGTGGGCATTCTGGGAGGGTCTTATGGCGGCTACGCAACGCTGGCTGGAGTGGCCTTTACACCCGACCTGTATGCCGCGGCAGTAGACATCGTTGGGCCTTCGAATCTGATTACGCTAATGGAGTCAATTCCTCCCTATTGGGAAGCGGCCCGTAAGACTTTTGCCGTGCGCATGGGCGATGTGAGTACAGCGGAAGGGAAGGCGTTGCTGGCAGAGCGCTCGCCGCTGAACTTCACCGACAAGATCAAGACGCCATTGCTGGTGGCGCAAGGCGCCAATGACCCGCGCGTCAACCGGCGCGAGGCTGAGCAGATTGTCATTGCGCTGCGTGATCGCGGCTTCCCGGTAGAGTATCTGCTGGCCCCCGATGAAGGCCACGGCTTTGCCCGTCCGGTGAACAATCTGGCGCTGTTCATGGAGTCGGAGAAGTTTCTGGCACAGCACCTGGGAGGAAGATTCCAGGATGGCGGTTCGCCGGAGTCGGTGGCACGTCTGAAGGAGATCATCGTTGATCCCAAGACGGTGGTGTTGGCCAAAAAGTTGGATGCGGGGGCCGTCGGCTTTCCCAAGCCGGCTATTGATCTGCAACCGGGCGTCTATCACTATCAGGTGAAGATTGAAGTACGCGGCCAGCAGATGAACCTCAAGCTTTCCACCACGATTCAGGACAGCGGCGACTCCTGGACGGTCATAGATCAGATGGAAACACCGGGAGGTACGGCAACCGACACCGCAACCATCGAGAAGACCACATTGATTCTGCGCAAACGGAACGTGACTCAAGGCCCGGTGGTGATTGACCTGGACTTCAGCGGCGACAAGGCCGCGGGCAAGATGAGCATGAACGGCCAGGATCGGCCGGTCGCGGTCGACCTCGGCGGACCGCTTTTTGCCGATGGCCCCGGTGCGGATCAGGCAATTGCCAGTCTGCCGCTGGCAGTGGGCTACAGTACAACCTTCCGCAACTTTGACTTTCAGACGCAGAAGATAAAGCTGCTGCAGCTGAACGTCTCCGGCGTCGAAACGGTCACTGTGCCTGCGGGGAAATTCGATGCGTATCGAGTCGAGATCACCTCGGCAGATGGAGGATCGGACAAGAAGACTCTCTGGGTGTCCAAGGATACTCATAAGGTTGTGAAGGCCTCCGCAGTTGTGGCTGCAATGGGAGGAGCCGTCGTGACCCAGGAACTAACCGAGTAGCCCTGCTTTATCCAGAATTCCGAAAGCACAAAAACCGGCCCGCTCCTCCCATCGAGAAGCGGGCCGGTTTGATTACGATTCCTTGGGACTATTCCAAGCCAAGGGGTGCAGACCATCAGGAGTAATATGTATATGAGTATGAAAGTTTACGTTCAAGACGACCTCCGCCAAGCCAACAGCCAATTCTGGGGCCGGATCTTCGGCTTGTCCATCTAGAGCGGCCGCAAGAAGAAAGCCTACACGGTCGAGGAGGCAACTCGTCTGGCCGGCATGGAGGCGTCGGCATGGCTGGCCATCGAGGCGGGCCGGGTTCCAGAGAGCGCCGAGCAGTTGCGTTCGATGGCCGGCGCCCTTGGCTTCACGAACGCGCAACTGGGGATGGTTGTTCTTCTCTGCCGCAGCGCCTGGGAACAGTAACCCTACCCTGCCGCCTCGGGCCTTCCGCGGCACTGGCGGCAGGTACTCAAACCCGTATAAGCTCATCTCTAAAGGAAGGGAGTGAGTCAGATCGCGAAAAAGGAAGGAACAGGAATAAAACGAGTGAATATCAACCTTGAAGTCAGTCTGCACAATAGTTTTAAAGCGGCAACGGCAACTCAGGGCGTTGATATGACGACCGTGTTGCAACAGTTTATCGAGAGCTATGTCGCCAAGTATGGACCCGCTCCGAAGCCGAAGGGAAGGCGCGCATGAAGCGCGCCGCCCTTTATATGAGGGTCAGCACCGTCGATCAGCATCCTGAGACGCAGCTCTATGACCTTCGCCAGATGGCCGCACAGCGAGGCTACGAAGTTGTAGCCGAGTTCACAGACAAGATCTCCGGCACGAAATCTAGGCGGCCGGGGCTCGATCAGATGATGGCTGATGCCCGGCGAGCCCGATTCGATGTGGTTTTGGTCTGGGCTTCAGACAGGATCGCCAGTTCGGTGAAGCACTTCCTCGATGTTCTCGACGAGTTGAACCGTCTTCAGATAGAGTTCGTCTCGTTCCGGGAAAATATCGATACCGGCGGGCCGCTGGGCCGGGCCATCGTAGTCATCATCGGCGCCATCGCCGAGCTGGAGCGCAATCTGATTATCGAACGGGTGCGCGCCGGCATGCGGCGCGCCCGCCTCGAAGGCCGGCACATCGGCCGTAATCCGTTGCAACTCGACCATGCCGCCATCCAGCGCGACCGCTGTCAGGGCCAGAGCCTTCGCCAGATTGCAAAAAGCCATCGCGTCTCCGCGGCTACTGTCCAACGCGTGCTACGCGAGCACGCCGCAACAATACAGGAGCACGCTGCATGACCGAACACCTTCTTGTTCTGCTTGTCTGCCTCACCGTCATCGCGGTCCTGCATCCTTATATATGTCCCCAGCAGCGGTTATGCCTCTGCGCTGGCCGCAATCTACAACGTCCACCTATACTGTAACAAAAGGGGTCTAAAAAACCGCTCCGCAAACCCAATCAGATTAATGGCCGGATCTCCCGATCCGGCCGTTCAACAAGGTAAGGATTTTGGCACGGGCGTGATTAGGGAAGCGAGAACGAATCGGGTATCGGGAGGGGCCGTCTTAGAGCCGCGCGCAGTCCAATAACGAAAGGCCCATTCCGCTCCACCATAGGGCGTTTCCCGGTACTAATCCGAGGAACTGGTCCCAACTCATGTTCAATGAAGGAGTTGCCCTGTTATCGCCAACTGTAATTAGGGAAAGCTCTCCACTTGGCCTAAACTGTCTGGGCTCGTGGTCGCCAACACCTCGCCGCTGTAACGGACTGAAGCAGCGCTGAAGGAATGGGCGTCGGACGGCAATGGCAATGATAGGCCAGAGTTTGATTACACCTGCGCTTTGAGTCTCGCCGCGCTTTTCCGTGTCTCGCTCGCGAATACTTCGTTTTCAGGTGTGCCCGGCGGAAGCGAACCAAGGTTGATCTCAACGTTCGCCATCGCGCCTTCGAGAGCAGCTTTTGCCAAAGCGATTGCGGTAATCAGGTCAGACTTCATGTTGGGATTGGTGATCGATGTAAGACGGGTCGCGATCTGCGCCACCTCGACGGCCCTTTCGGCCACGCCCAGGGGTATGCTGGTCGCCTGCTGGAGCGCTGCTCCGATCCCCCGGCCGCCATCGGGAGATTCCTTCGCCGCCTTGTATGCCTTCATGACGGAGTTGTAGGACTCAGCATCGGCGTCGATCGCTGATTTCAATTCTTCGCGCAACTGATTGAGCCTTCCGAGAGCTTCGCTCAGTTGGCTTTCGTACTGCAGGCAGGCCTTTTTGCCGCGCGACATGGATGCAACCATGCCAGCCAGGCCGGCAGCCATGGCGCCGCTGGCGGCGGCGGCGCTGCCTCCGCCGGGAGTCGCAGTTGGTGCAGCCAGCTGCTCTATGAATGGCTCCACTCCAGCGCGAAAACCGCCCACGGCGGTCTTGCCGCTCATGACCGCAGCGAGGCGGTTTTCGAGGATAAGCGAGGAGTCGAAGTTCTCCACTTGCAGGAACCACTCAGCAGCCTGCTCCAAAGCGAGTTTGGGAATCAGTCCGACAATTTCGCTGGAGACCGGAACGACACCGTATCGCGCTGCCTCCCGCTTCACAAATTCGAAGACGCGATGGATGGGCGTCTGTTCAAAATCAGTCAGGTTCATCGAGACCTGGGCTAATCCGCGCACCAAAAATCCCGCTCCCTTGACGTAACGCAGGCCGCCGGAGGAAAAGCGCACCGCCTTGGCGATCTTTTTGGCGAGGCCGACATCGGCCGTATTCAGAAAGATGTTGTAGGCAATCAAGGGCTTGCGTGCGCCCACCACGGTTGCTCCGGCGGTGGGATGCACGCGCGGGTCGCCAAAATCAGGCTTGCGAGCTGGATTCGTGGCAATTTCGTCGCGAATTCCCTCGAACTGGCCGCGGCGAATATTCTCCAGATTCTGTCGTTCCGGTGTAGTCGCGGCGGCCTCGTAAAGATAAACCGGGATCTGGAAGCGCCGCCAGATTTCTGCTCCGACGTGGCGAGCCATGGCCACGCAGTCTTCCAGGGTGACTCCTTCGATAGGAATGAAGGGGACCACATCGGCCGCTCCCATGCGTGGGTGCGCTCCCGTGTGCTGGGTCAGGTCAATCAACTCGGCGGCTTTGCCTACGCCGCGAATCGCCGCTTCCTGAATGGCTTCCCGCTCGCCCACCAGCGTGATCACGCAGCGGTTGTGGTCGGAGTCCATCTCCCGGTCCAGCAGATACACGCCGGGAATCTTCATGGCTTCGATGATGGCATCGACTTTGGCGGGATCGCGGCCTTCAGAAAAATTCGGAACGCATTCTACAAGTGTGTTCGGCACAGAAGAAGGATAATGATATACGGTGGTTTCTGGCAACTTGCTGCGACGGCGATTGAAGCAGCAAGTGTGCGTGGGTAGAATTCTTGTATCGGTTTTGGTGAATTGCGCTCAGGTAAAGCAGCACTTCTTCCCGCTGGAGAGAGTATGACGACGACCATGGCTCCGACGATTCGCGCGCCGCGTGGCAGCCAGTTACGCTGCAAAGGCTGGCAGCAGGAGGCGGCATTGCGCTGCCTGATGAATAACCTCGATCCGGAGGTTGCGGAGAGACCCGCCGATTTGGTTGTCTATGGCGGCATCGGCAAAGCGGCGCGCAACTGGGAGTGTTTCCACGCCATCGTCCGCGAACTCGAACGGTTGGGCGGCGAGGAGACTCTGCTTGTCCAGTCGGGCAAGCCTGTTGCCGTCTTTCCCACGCACGAGATGGCGCCGCGGGTGATCATCGCCAACTCCAACCTAGTGGGCAAGTGGGCCAACTGGGAGCACTTCAACGAGCTCGACCGCAAGGGCCTGATGATGTACGGCCAGATGACGGCGGGGAGCTGGATTTACATCGGCACGCAGGGAATTTTACAGGGGACATTCCAAACCTTTGCCGCGCTGGCCGAGAAACACTTTGTCAAAACGGGCGGATTTGGTTCGTTGAAAGGCAAGCTGGTGGTGACCGGCGGTGTTGGCGGCATGGGTGGAGCTCAGCCCTTGTCCGTAACGCTCAACGACGGAGTGGTGCTGGCCATCGACGTGGATCGCAACCGGATTGAAAAACGTGTCGCCACGCGCTACTGCGACACAGTTACCGAAGACCTGAATGAGGCGTTGCGGCTTTGCGAGGCGGCTCGGCACGAGGGACGGGCGTTGTCTGTCGGCCTGGTGGGTAATTGCGGCGACGTGTTGCCGGAGATTGTGCGGCGAGGCGTCGTGGTTGACGTGGTGACCGATCAAACCAGTGCACACGATCCGCTGAACGGTTATGTTCCCCAAGGGCTCTCGTTGAGTGAAGGAGCGGAGCTCCGGCGGCGCGATCCCGATGAGTATGTGCGCCGCTCGACAGCGACCATGGTTGTTCATGTGAATGCCATGCTTGCCTTGCAGCGCGCGGGCGCGGTGGCCTTCGACTACGGCAACAACATTCGCCGCTTTGCCTTTGACGCAGGCTGTGCGGATGCTTTTCTGATTCCAGGGTTTGTGCCGGAGTATATTCGACCGCTCTTTTGTTCCGGCACGGGACCGTTCAGGTGGGTGGCGCTCTCGGGCGATCCCAAGGACATCGACCGCACCGACGAATTGGCGCTGGAGTTATTTCCCGACAACGAGATTCTGACGCGCTGGTTGAAGCTGGCGCGGGGCCGGTTTGCCTTCCAGGGTTTGCCGGCGCGCATCTGCTGGCTGGGTTATGGGGAGCGTGCGCGCATGGGCCTGGCTATCAACGAACTGGTGCGCAAGGGGGAGATCTCCGCGCCGATTGCGATAGGCCGCGACCACCTGGATGCAGGCTCCGTGGCCAGTCCTTATCGCGAGACAGAGAAGATGCTTGACGGGTCGGATGCGGTTGCCGACTGGCCGATCTTGAACGCACTGCTGAATACCGCGTCGGGCGCTACATGGGTCAGCTTCCACCATGGCGGCGGCGTGGGCATGGGGTATTCGCTGCACGCCGGACAGGTCACTGTAGCCGATGGCACGGAGATGGCTGCGCGAAAAATTGCGCGCGTACTGAACAACGATCCCGGTCTCGGTGTGGTTCGCCACGCCGATGCGGGTTACGAGTTGGCGCAACAAACCGCGCGCGAACGCGGCATTAAAATGCCGATGGCGGAGAAATAGCATGGCTGGATCTCTCGCCGTCGTCAACATCGGCCAGCTCGTTACCGTCGCCGGCCCCGCACGTCCGCGAGTCGGCGAAGAATTGCGTGAGTTGGCCCTTGTGCCCGACGCCGCTTTGCTCGTTGAAGACGGCCGCATTATTTCAGCCGGACCTTACTCGCAACTACGTTCGCATATTTCCGCCGAAGCCACGGTCATCGACGCGGAGGGCCGCTGTGTAACACCCGGTTTCGTCGATGCGCATACGCACCTGGTCTTTGCCGGCAATCGCGCGGCGGAGTTTGAGCAGCGCATCGCCGGAGCTACCTATCAGCAGATTGCGGCAACGGGCGGCGGCATTCTGAGCACCGTCGCGCTGACCCGCGCGGCAACTGAGGACGAGTTGTTAATTGCGGCGCGGCAGCACCGCGACTGGATGCTTCGCTCCGGCACGACGACCATCGAGGCCAAGTCAGGCTATGGACTGGAGCGCGAGACCGAGCTCAGAATGCTGCGTGTTTTGGCGCGGCTCAACGCGGAGGGTCCGGCGCGCATTGTCTCCACCCTGCTGGCGGCGCACATGGTTCCTCCGGAGTTTGAGGTACGCCGCGAAGAGTATATCCGCTGGATTGCGGAAGAGCTGATTCCCGAGGTCTCTGCCGCAAAGCTGGCCTCCTGCTGCGACGCTTTCTGCGACGACCACGCGTTGAGCTTGGATGAATCGCGTCGCGTACTTACTGCGGCTCGCCGCCACGGCCTGCGGCTGCGTATTCACGCCGAGCAATTCCGGCCCGGAACGGGAGCCGCGCTGGCCGCTGAACTGGGCACTGCAACCGCCGATCATCTGGAGGCCGTGACCTGCGAAACTCTTGCCCTGCTGCGCGCTGCTGCTGTGCAGCCGGTGCTGTTGCCGGGCTCAGTCTTTGCGCTGAGACGCGAACAGTACCCGCCGGCGCGGAAGATGATCGAGCTAGGTCTGGCAATCGTGCTGGCCACCGACTTCAACCCAGGATCGTCCCCGGTGGCGTCGATGCCGTTCATTCTTTCGCTGGCATGCCTTCAGATGCGCCTCACTCCCGCTGAGGCACTTGTGGCCGCAACCCTCAACGCGGCATGGAGCCTGGCCTTGGGGGATCGGGTCGGGTCATTGGAAGCCGGCAAGGACGCCGATTTTCTGATCAATGAGTTCAACGATTACCGCGAAATTATGTACTTTATCGCAGCGCCTTTGAGGCCACGCGTTTTTGTCGCCGGTAAGGAAGTAACAGCGTAAATGCCGAAAAGACGCAGTGAGAGTTAATTGCTGTTCAACGCCGTAAAAAGCCCTCGCCAAGGCATAGGTTGATTGAGCGTAGGTGAACCCGCTAACAGAAAGGACTCGAATTAATGAGGCGAGCACATTATCAATATGGGACCGTGGAGGTAAGCCCACGGTCCCATGGTCCAGCAGTCTGGGTTTATCGCTGGCGCGAAGAGAGCCCCCCAGGGGAAAATCCTCCGCAAGAGCGTGGTCCTCGGTACGACTGAGAAGTTCAAGACCAGATCCCAGGTGTTGAAGCCAGCAGACGGATGTCGACTGAAGGCAAACCGTGAGAGTGAGGAAGCCTGCGGTTTCACATTCGGCGCACTGATTGAGAGCTACAACACGGAGGAGCGACTTCGCGAGTCGAAGGATCGGGCCCCGGGAATTGGTGCCGTCGAAAACGATGAGGAGTTCAATGCGGAAGCATTGGCCTACTCGACCGCGAGTTCCTACCTCTCCATGCTGGATGTCCATATCCGGCCGAGGTGAGGAAAATGCTCCATCCCGGAAGTGAAGCCGGCGAAGGTGCAGGAGTGGTTGCGGGGGCTAGATATTGCTCCCAAAACAAAGCCGCTCATTCACGCTGACAGCGATTTGCAGAGACACTCCAGCATCTAAATCTGACTCATTTTACATACCATTTCAGCGATATGTTTAGATTCAATAACTTGCGCGACCGCAAAGGGATATAGTTGCAACCGCACAAATCACATCAATATAGCAAAATAATTGCACACTTATCATGCAAATATATGTGTTCCGGCTCACAGCGAAAAATAAATAAATAATAGACTTGCGTTTCCTGGATATATGTGATTAACATCACTTTGTATTTGTCTTCTTCCCTTTCCTTTTTCTGACCATAACGAAGAAATCAGACGCACAGGATGGACCTTGGTTACCAGTCCTTGGCCGGTAGCGTATGTGTCCGTAATCATCGGAAAATATAGTAATTAAACAAGTTATGTACGCGCGCACAGGCGGAGTTGCCGGCGCGTGCGAGCGTGCGAACTTGTTATGCTCGCTGTCGCAGCGATGCGAAGAATTGGAGAATACGCCATGTTTGGTCGTGAATTGAGCCTAGGCCGGAAGTTTCATCTTGCTGTCACGTTGCCGCTCACGCTGCTCTTCTGCCTGCTTTCCACGGCCTCTGCGGCCGCGCAAACCACGCTTTCATCGACCACATTCTAGCCTCAACCTAAACACTCCGGCCTCCCGCTCGGCTCTCGAACGGAACAACCTGTTGAAACTTCACACCTAGGGGGTAACACAAATGGATCACGTTATCGAAACCAATGATGAGCCCAGGAAAGAATGGGCTGCGCCTGAACTGAAGAAGATCGGTATTGAGGAAATCACCGCGTTGGATGCTGGTACTGTGAACGACGGATTTGGGAACAGCTAGCTTCTGATCTCAACGCTTCATTCCGGATTTGGCAGCGTCCAACATTTTTCTGGAGACGATCGCGTTGAGATTGTTTGTCTGGCGATAGCGTTGCCGTGAGAAGTCCCCCCCACGACAACGCGATCCCGTTGAGTGTATTCATTTCTCCTGGACGGCGTTTCATCTTTTTTGCCGGGTTGCGGAGTTCCAGGTATATCCCCTTTCGTGGCCGCGTCTTCGTCAGGAAGCGCGCCGCGAATTTTGCTGGCCTGGCGCAGGGTTGGTTCAAGTTCTTTTAGGTAGCCGTCGGATGCGGTTGTGGCGCGGCTGAAAATTGCTTCTCCACAGCTTCTTTCGACATACGGGCAAGCGATCGCGGTTTTGGTCGCTTGTTGAACGTCAATGGTCTTTCAGGCTCGCATTGCCGTTTGCGGGCGGAAGACGTAACCGTGCTGTCCGGGAAGATGCCGGCGTCAGCCAGGGAACTCCGTGCATGCGCCGGAGACCTGACGGCCGGCAATGTTGCCCGGTGAGGGTGCATTTATGCTTTGCAGATTACTTTCCTTCGTCTCTGGTGTGGTGGAAACCGGTGTTTCCCGGCTTTCTCGTTTTGCCACCCTGGCCTTTACGGGATCACTGCTCGGTTTGGCTTTGCCGGCAGTCATCGGGATCGCTTTCTGCACCACGGCTAATGCAGCTCCCGGGCCGGTCATCACCGTCCCGCCGGTCAGCCAGAGCATGACGTTAGGGAACCCCGCTACGTTCAGCGTGGCGGCGAGCGGCACGCCGACGCTCACCTATCAATGGCAGTTCAGTACCAATGGCACGACCTGGTCGAATTGGCTTTCAACACCGGGGACT
>CABDYB010000014.1_pt1 | contig 11707 bp, 9 predicted proteins | sample 3131861 | NCBI WGS metagenome assembly CABDYB01 (sample SAMEA5534336, study PRJEB31848) | metagenome | biome: tundra; feature: field; material: soil | place: USA | collected 2013-05 | depth 0.15 m | reverse complement strand
CATTCGGAAACTACACGGGCGCGTTAGCGCAAACCACATCCACCGTCACGGTCACCTGCACCAACACCACCACGTACACGGTCGGGCTTAGCGCGGGACTGGCGAGCGGCGCCACCGTGACCACCCGGCAGATGGGCATTACACAGCCCGCTGGCGGGCTGAACTATTCGCTGTCCCATATCGGCTATGGGGGTACTAACTGGGGCAATACCACCGGCAGCTGGGTGGCCGGAACCGGCACCGGGGTTGCACAGCCGCTCACAGTTTATGGCCAGGTTGCGGCGGGGCAGCACCCCACTCCCGGTTCTTACACCGATACGATTACCGCCACCGTCACCTATTGATCATTCGACCGCGCCGACCTTGACTGGGCGGAAGATTGAGCGGCGTATGCCGGCAATGTTCGAGAGGTTGACGGTTTGGGAACGACGGCGCAACTGAAAGGGGAGAAGGCGGTGATCTCATCGCCGTGGGAGGTGAATGACACTAGCACCGATGAGCTGATGGGCGATTTCTACCAACGTTGGGCTGGTGGCGGCGGCAAGGTAATGAAGGTCGAGGCGCTGCGTCAGGCACATTTGGACCTGCTGCCGGGCAAGGTGGGGGCACAGGCTGGAGGACGGCCAGCGACATACATCCATACAAGAGGCCCAACGGTCACACACGATACCTGAAAAAATTCTGCTTGACAAAGGCGCTGGAGAAGGACGAGGATTATCCCACGTTTTAATTGACGAGACTGGTCATCACCAAACTCAAGGCAGCTCTCCGTAGTGGTTTTGCGGAGGGCGGAAACAACCACAGTTTTTGTCGATATATTCCGGATTCCTCTTTCCAGGGCCTGCTTAAGCAATCGGCTCCGAGGCTTTCACCTCGGGGCCGATTGCTTTTGTGCGCACAGTGAAACACACACGGCTAACCTTCATTGCAGTTTCGCGCGGGTGACGATTACCGCGCGGCTGTGTCACACTGAAAAAGAAGGGCCTGTAGCTCAACGGTTAGAGCAGGGGACTCATAATCCCTTGGTTCGGGGTTCGAATCCCTGCAGGCCCACCATATGAGAGGCACATGAAGACTGGCATCATCGGCCTGCCGCAGGTGGGCAAGACATCACTGTTCAAGATACTGACCAAGGCCAAACTCGAGGAGCGCGGCCACTCGCGCCAGGAGCACATTGGCGTGGCGAGAGTGCCGGACGAGCGGCTGGACAAACTGTCGGCGCTCTACTCGCCGAAGAAGACGACCTATGCCTCGGTGGAGTTCGTGGATGTGGCAGCCATTGGGCAGGAGGCGCTGAAAGAGACCGCTTTTTTGGCCAGCCTGCGCCAGGTGGATGCGCTGATTCATGTTCTGCGCGCCTTTGAGGACGAATCGATTGCGCACGTGGGGCCAATCGATCCGCTGCGCGACATTAAAAACGTCGAGTTTGATTTGATGATCAGCGACCTGACCCAGGTGGAAAAGCGACTGGAGCGCGTGGAGAAGGATTTGAAGAAGCAGCGCACCAGCGAGCTGGAGCGTGAACACGCCCTGCTGCTGCGCTCCAAAGCGGCGCTGGAAAAGGAGTTGCCGCTGCGCGAGCTGGAGATGACGCCGGAAGAAAAGAAGCTCATCAAGGGTTTCATGTTCCTGTCGCAGAAGCCGATCTTGTATGCGCTGAACATCGGCGAGAGCACCAAGCTGGGCGACGATCTGGAGGCCGCGGTGAGCCGCTTCAAGCTGGATGAGGTTGCGCACAGGCCCAACGCCGGAGCTACGGCCATCTGCGGCAAGGTGGAGGCCGAGCTGGCGGAGATGGACGACGAGGAAGCGACGGAGTTTTTGGGAAGCTATGGGCTGCGTGAAAGCGGCTTGGTGCGGCTGATTCGCAAGAGCTATGAACTGCTAGGGCTGATCAGCTTCTTCACTGCCGGCGAGGACGAGTGCCGCGCCTGGACGATTCCGGTTGGCTCCAAGGCGCCGCAGGGAGCGGGAGCGATTCACTCGGATCTGGAACACCACTTCATTCGCGCCGAGACGATTCGCTGGGACGCGCTGCTGGACGCCGGCTCTGAAGCAGCGGCGAGAGCCAAAGGCACGCTGCGGCTGGAAGGCAAGGAGTACGTGGTGCAGGATGGCGACGTGATGCACATCCGTCACAGCGGGTAAGAACCAATGCTCAGGATTTCCCTCATTCTCGGCGCGATTGCCGCGCTGGCCGACGTAGCTGGCGGATTTGTATTGGTGCGCGCCAAGGGCGTGGAGCGCTACCTGCGCTACTTTGTTGCCCTGGGCGCGGGATTTCTGATGGCCACGGCCGTGCTGGAGATGATTCCCGAAGGCCTGAAACAGGAGGGCCTGCGCCAGAGCAAGTGGCTGGGGCCGGCGCTCATCATGGGCGGCTACTGCGTGGTGCACCTGCTGGAGCACACCATCAACGCCCACTTCCACTATGGCGAGGAGACGCACACGGGCGAGTTCGTCTCGCGGCATACCGGTAATTCTGTTCTGGCGGGATTGAGCGTTCATGCGCTCTTTGACGGCGTGGCCATCGGCTCGGGATTTGCGCTCAACAGCAGTCTGGGCTGGCTGATTTTTCTGGCAATTTTGCTGCACAAGGCGCCGGAGGGATTCACCATGGCCTCGGTGATGCTGGCCAGCGGTCGCAGCCGGACGGCAGCATTTTATTCTGCTGTGGAGCTGGCAGCAGCCACATTGGCCGGAGTGCTGGTGATTGGATTGGCTCCCAGGCTGGTGCTGTACGGACTGCCCCTGTCAGCCGGCGTGGCGCTTTATGTGGCGGCCACCGACCTGGTGCCCGAGGTCAACCGCGAGCCGGGAATACGCATGGCGCTGGTGTTTTTTGCCGGTGTGGCCGGGTTTTTATTGCTGCGGATGCTGCTGCCTGCGCTGTAGTGTTCCGGACCTGCAATAGTGTTCATACCACCCACCCTTGCGCCAGAAGAAAAGCGCAAGGAAGGGGCACGGAGCGATTCAGGATACGCGGCGGAAAACGAATTTATCCGCATAGAGCCGAGCCAGCAACTTTGCGTAATCCCAGCCCACTTTGAAGTTGGCTTTGCTGGCGCCCTGGGAACGCAGTCCGAAGGCCAGCGGAACCTCCGCCACCGAGCGCAGGCGGCCGCGGACGAGAATTTCCAACAGCAACTTGAAGCCAGCGGGTTGGAAGGCGATTCCGTCGATGCACGCGCGGCGCACGAGGAAGAATCCGGTCATAGGGTCATGAGCGCGGATGCCGGGACGCTGGATTGGCCAGGTGGCCCAGATCGCAGCCATCGAGAGCCACTTACGCACCGGATTCCACTTGCCCAACTGCCCTCCTGCCGTATAGCGGCTGCCGATGGCCATGTCGTTGCCGGCAAAAATGGCTGCAATCAACTTGGGCAGCAGCTCCGGGGGGTGTTGCAGGTCGGCGTCCATCACGCCCAGAATCGAGGCGTCCGTGTGCAGCCAGCCGTAAAGAACAGCGCCGGACAAACCGCGCTCCCCCTTGCGGATCAGCAGGCTCACACACGGATCTTTTTGGGCGATGGCGGAGACAATCTCCTCGGTTCCGTCGCGGCTGTCGTCATCGACCACCAGAATTTCGTAGGCTATTCCCACGGGATCAAGCACGGTGCGGATGTGATGGAGCAGGCCGCCGATATTATCTGCCTCGCGCAGGGTGGGAATGACCAGCGCCAGGCGTTCCGGGACGCGCTCCTGCGGCTCTGCTGACGGCTGGGTGCGCGTTGCCGCGCCTTCTGCGGCCGTGTACGATGGAGTATTCTCTGTGAGTGACATTACGAGCTTGAGTATACGGGGTTTATCCGGTTGAAGCGCTACCTTTCGGTCAACTTTTTACTGACCTTATTGTTCACGATGCTCGGCCTGGCCGTGATGGGCTACCATCCCGGAATCGAAGACGACGGCGTCTATCTGACCGCGGTCAAATACAAACTGAATCCTGCGCTTTATCCCCACGACTCCGCATTTTTTCGCTTTCAAATGCAGGCCAGCTTCTTCGATAACTGGGTTGCCGGGTTTGTCCGCTGGACCGGAATTCCCCTGGCCTACACAGAACTTCTCTGGCAGTTTGCATCGATCGCGTTGATCGTCTTCGGTTGCTGGACGATTGCGCGCAGGCTCTTCCCCGAGGCGCGGGCGCAATGGGCCGGAGTTGCCCTGGTGACCGCTATGTTCACGCTACCGGTGGCTGGAACCGCGCTCTACCTTGTCGATCAGCATTTGCACCCGCGCACTGTGGCCACCGGCCTGATTCTGCTGGCGGCCTCGAGGATTCTGGCAGGCAGAAGATGGCAGGCGGTCCCTTTCCTGTTGCTGGCGTTTGTACTGCACCCCATCATGGCCGCGTTCGGCATCTCTTTTTGCTTCTTTCTGACCATGGCCCTGCTGGAGCCATTCCATCTTTGGCTGCGGCGCTGGCGCGGAACCGGAGGAGTTTCATGGGCAGCCGCTTTTATCCCCCTCGGCTGGGTCTTTGATCCGCCCACGCCCGCCTGGCGCGCGGCGCTGGGCACGCGCAACTATTTTTTCCTCTTTCGATGGACCTGGTACGAGTGGCTGGGAGCATGGGCGCCCCTGGTTCTCTTTTGGCTGCTATGGCGCTTTGCCCGAAAACGCGGCGAGACGCTGCTGGCGCGCTTTGCGCTGGGCGTATTCATCTACGGGGTCTTTCAACTGGCAGTGGCCATGCTCATGCTTGGATTCCCTGCCCTGATCCGGCTGGCTCCGCTGCAGCCGATGCGCTTTCTGCAACTGATTTATGTTTTCATGGCGCTGCTGGGCGGTTGCCTGCTGGGCAAATACCTGCTCAAGGCAAGCCTCTGGCGCTGGGCGGTGTTTTTGCTGGTATTCAATGCGGGCATGTTCGCATCGCAGCGCTGGCAGTACAGCGGCAGCGATCATCTGGAACTGCCCGGACACGCCTCCGCCAACCCCTGGCTGCAGGCCTTCACGTGGATTCAACAGAACACGCCCACCGACGCCTATTTTGCCCTCAACCCCGAGTACCTGGCCGCGCCGGAAGAGGACTATCACAGCTTTCGCGCGCTGGCCGAACGCAGCCAGTTAGCTGACTCCATCAAGGACACGGCAGTGGTGACGCAGATTCCCGAGCTGGCCGAGGTGTGGGAGCAGCAAAATCAAGCCCAGAAAGGATGGAGCCGCTTCCAGCTTGCCGACTTCGAGCGCCTGAAGGCGGAGTTTGGGGTTGGCTGGGTGGTGGTCGGCTATCCCGCGCAGGCTGGACTGGACTGCCAATGGCACAACGGAGTCTTATCCGTCTGCCGGATACCGTAATAAGCTTCAAGCTCCGCTACTTTGCGCATTGGGGCTGTTTCCGCGAGAATGATAGAGTTGTCTTTATTCCGGTTAGGGACCGGTTCATGCTCAACCTTACCCAGCGAATGATTCTCGGCGGCGTGCTCATAGTCGGCCTTACTGCCGGGCTGGTGGCGGCCACGCACAACACCCTGGCGGCGGCGGGGCAGCTTCAGCTAGCGTTCCTGTTTGTGGCAACTGTAGCTGTGGTCGCTGTAGCGGCCATCTTCTCCGTGTTGCGCCCCATCCGCCTGCTGGCTCGCGACGCCCGCCGCATCGCCGAGGGCAACCTGGCGCACCGCGTGGAGTGGAGCAGCCGCGACAGCTTCGGCGTGATTGCCGCTGAGCTGAACCGCATCGCGGTCCGGCTGCGTGAGCTGAGCGATTCAGAGGCCGGACGCCGTCAGATGGAGTTTCATCTCTCCGACGCCGTGCTGCAATCCATCTTCGAGCCCATCATAGTCACCGACGGCAAAGGACAGTTGCTCAAGGTGAATCAGGCTGCTGCCGATCTGCTGGGTGAAGCCGCCACTGACCGCATGGCGCTGGCCAAGGCGCCCGGCGGGGACAAGATTTTGAGCGCTATCCGCAACGCCGTTTCCCTGCAGAAGCCGGTAGCCGACGAGGGCGAGGCTTCCCTGCTGCCCTTGCGCATCGGCAGCCAGGAGCGCAGCTACCGCCTGCGCACCACACCCATGCGCGACGCTGAAAAGCGACTGCTGGGGACTGTGACTACCTTAGAAGACGTAACCAGCCTGCAGGATACAGACCGCTTCAAGACGCAGTTCATCAGCGTGGCCAGCCGCAAGCTGCGCGACCCGCTGCTGCAAATGCGCCGCGGCCTCTACGCTTTAGGTCATGGATTTGCCGGAGAACTGCTCCCCTTGCAAGCGGAACTGGTGGCCGCGTCCGCTAACGAGAGTGAAAAGCTGGATGATCTGATGGGCGACCTGATCGAGGTAGCAGAATTGGACGCCGGGCGCCGCCAGTTCACGTTGGAACGCCTGCGCCCCTTGCAGATTCTGAACGAAGCCCGCGGCCGCTTCTGCGACGATGCGGCTCAGAAGCGCATCCGCGTCGAAGTCACGGCCTACGAAGATCTCTCCTATGTGCAGGCTGACCGGCGCGCGGTGCGCTCTATCGTGGACAACTTGCTCTCCAATGCCATTCGCTACACGCCCCCGGAGGGAGAGATTCTGCTGACCGCCGAAGAGATCCAGAACTCTGTGCAGTTTACCGTGCGCGATACCGGCCGCGGCATCGAGGCCGATCGGCTGGGAACCATCTTCGACCGCTTTAGCACATTCTCCGAAAAAAGCTCCGGCCTTGGCCTGGCGCTGGTCCGCCGCCTGGTGGAGCAATTGGGCGGCCAGATTGCCGTCGAGAGCCGCCTGGGACACGGAACCACCTTCCGCTTCACACTTCCGGTAGCGGTCGTCAACGAAGTCCGCTATCCCGTCGAGGAGGGCTGATGGCAGAGATCAAACTGGAACGCCAACCGGATCCCGCCAGACTCCGCGTCTACATCGGCGCCGCGCCGGGAGTGGGCAAGACCTACGACATGCTCAACGATGCTTATCGGATGAAGCATCAGCAGGGCATGGATGTGGTCATCGGCCTGGTGGAATCCCATGGGCGCGAGGAGACCTCGGCCCGTATCCGCGACCTGGAGATCGTGCCCCAGCGCGAGATTCCCTACCGCGGCGTCACCCTGAAAGAGATGGACGTGGACGCCATACTGGCGCGCCATCCGCAGACCGTCATCGTGGACGAGCTGGCCCACACCAATGTTCCCGGCAGCAAGAACCGCAAACGTTACGAGGACGTGCAGGAAATGCTCGACGCCGGCATCAACGTCATGTCCGCAGTCAACATCCAGCACCTGGAAACGCTCAACGACACCGTCAACCGCTCCGCCAACACTGTCATCCGCGAGACCGTCCCCGACAGCTTTCTCAAGCGCGCCAATGAAGTGGTGAACGTGGACGTGACGGTGGACGAGCTGCGTAACCGCCTGCGCCAGGGCAAGATTTACGCCGCCGAAAAGATCGAGCAGTCGCTGGCCAACTTTTTCCGCAAGGGCAACCTGAATATGCTCCGCGAGCTGGCTCTGCGCACCACCGCAGAGCAGGTAGGCAACCAGGAATCTCAGTTCCGCCGCACGCAAGGATTGGAACAGGCGTCCATGCCGGAGAAGGTGATGGTATGCCTCAGCACCCGGCCCGGCACCGAGCGACTCTTGCGCGTGGGTGCGCGCATCGCCGGCCGACTGGCCAGCAACTGGTACGCCGTCTACGTCAGTCGTCCCGTGGACGACAAGGGCCACGGCGACCCCGAAGCCTATCATCGCCTGGAAGAATACCAGCGCATGGCCCGCGAACTGGGCGCGCAGTTGGTCTCGCTCACTGGCCATAACGTCGCCGACTCCTTGATCCGCTTTGCCCAGGAGGAGGGCATCTCCCACGTGGTCTTCGGCCAGTCTGCCCGCTCACGCTGGGACATTCTGCTGCATGGCTCGGTGCTCAACCGTTTTCTCTCCGAGATTCGCGACGTCACCGTGCAGGTGGTGCCGATGCGTAAATCTGCGCGCAGAGGCTGATTGGGGTTACTCAGCAGCCGAACGGCGCAAATTCGTTGCTGTCATCGTTCACACCATCGCACTCCGCTACTTCCAGCTCCGTTAGGCGCAACCAGATTCTTCACCCACGCGGCGAGGTTTCCGAAATCTTCAGCCACGGTGGAGTTGGGAGCATAATCCATCACCGTCATTCCCTCGGCCAGCGCCTCGCTGATAGCGAGGGAACGGCGCAGCGCGAACGGTAACAGGCTGTCGCCCAGTTGTTCCCGCAGAACCTCCCGAATATCGAGATGCAGAGGAAGCGAGGGATCGAACTGATTCAAAATAAAGTAAGGAAGCACCCTGCCGCCGGTCGCGCTGCTATTGCGCTGGAAAAAGACATCAATCGATTTGACGCTCACCACCGAATTCATATCCGGAATCAGCGGCACCAGGACAGTGGGAGACATCCGCAAAACCCATCGCGTAGCTGCTCCAGAGGTTGATTCAAGATCGACAAGGATACGGCTGACGATGTGCAAATCTTTCGAGATCTCCTGGGCCAACGACTCCTGAATGGACTGTTCAGAGCCCATGGTTTCCATATCGACGGTCATCACCTGAATGACAGCGTCCCTGCTCGGTTCCGGGGCGCAGAAGGTGCGCAATATACCGGGACGGTGGTCGCGGGCGCCGAAGTAAAACGGCAATAACTCGTAAGACGAGGTACCCACCATAAAAACCCGCTCTTCCCGTGCTGAAAGCGCCCTGCCCAGCGTGGCCACCAAGCTGGTTTTGCCCACTCCGCCAGCCAACGAAAAAACCGCCAACACCGGAATGTGCACTGCCTCGAGTGCTGAAACCTCCTCCACACGTGAAGTTGCCCCTTCTAAGATGCCCCGCAAGGCGAACCAGCGCGAGGTCAAACGATCCCGTGATCCTTGCAGTGTGTCTTCCACAACAGGAGGAACAGAATCGCTCAGTGCACGTGGGATAGAAGAGCTGTCCAGATCTGCGACATTCGCGGCAAGCCATGCCGGAGGTCCTGCACTTTCTGTCGCGTCTTGCGTCCATTGATTGCGCGGATGCTGCGAAGAATGTGTCGCGGAGGGTGAAGCAGCAGGCGGCTCGGGAAGGGAAGCGAAACCTTCGGGACGTGTCGGCTGCGAATCTGGTTGCCGCTCGACATGTTCTGAAGTCTGTGACTGTTCGGAACTCTGTGGCACTGGACACTCTGCCGCGGGGGCGGGCTGTGCCGTCGCAGCACCCGGTGCCTCTTCCTCTTCGCGAGCGTTGGGATGCTCCATTGCAGCATCTTGCTGCGATGCCGGCACCAAATTTTCCTGGAAATCGGCGTTCTGCGAATCGGCCTTCAAGAGTGCCACGTCCTGCTGGGTCTCATTCTGGTCAATCAGAGCATTGGAATCTGTCATCCTGCACCAGCGCACTTTCTCGTGTCTAGTCTAACCCCAACTTCTGAAGCTTCCATGCACAAATTTCGCTCCATCTCAGTCGGAAACCGGAGCTAGTCCACACGGTAGGTAACCTAATCTGAGGGATTCTAGCACCTTGTTATAGTCGAAGCAATAACACTTTAACGAAATTCCTCTAATACTTTCTTGTCACGATGTAGAGAGTCATTCGCTGAATATTCCCACTGGTGCGGGTTTTGCGCCGTCATTGCAGTGCATACGATTGTATTCATAGAGAACGAGATAGCGGAATCAATATACTATTCTCGTGCTGGGATAACATCTAAGTAACTTATCTAGTGTTACGATAACGAGGTTACTGAGTGATATTCTACCTATTAGTAACCTATTAAGTTATTCTTCGGTTTCTTCAGTGAGATGACCTCCGTTTTCCATCACGTACTGTATTCGGTAGCCAGGATCGGATGCCCTGCGGGAGCGCAAATGCGGCAAACCCGCCCTTGTGATAATTTGAATGTAGCGGCACTGTGAGAGCTCGTAGCTCAGTTGGTAGAGCAACGCCCTTTTAAGGCGGCGGTCGTGGGTTCGATTCCCACCGGGCTCACCACCCCTCCCAGCCGCGATTTTCCTCAATTATTATCGAATGTCTGTCGCGCTTCAGTCGCTTGCGACTGCGTGTATAGCGGTAGCGTGAAATGGAATGTGGCGCCGTGTCCGAGTTCGCTTTCGGCCCAGATGCGTCCGCCGTGGGCCAGCACGATGTGCTTGACAATGGCCAGGCCCAGGCCCGTGCCGCCCGACTCGCGAGAGCGAGCTTTGTCGACGCGATAAAAGCGCTCGAAGATGCGGCTGAGGTGCTCGGCGGCGATGCCGGGGCCGAAGTCCTGTACGCTGAACTCCACCTCGGATTCCAACAGACGCGCGCCCACCAGAATTCTCTTGCCGGCTTTGCCATACCGGAGGGCGTTTTCCACCAGATTGCCGAAGACTTGTGTCATGGGGTCTGCATCAGCCAAAACAATTGCGTCCGGCGCTCCGGATGATTCCAGTACGACGCCGGAGTCTACCACCATGCCACCCAGCGATTTGACGGCGTCAGAAACCAGCGCGCTGGCCCGCGTAGGTTGAACCGACAGCTTGTAGTCCGGGCTCTCGACGCTGGCCAGGGCAATCAGATCCTCTGTAAGGCGGCTCATGCGGGTTGCGTTCTTGAGGATGATGCCGAGGAACTCGCGGTTGGTTTCCCTGCGAACATGAGGCTCCTCGATCAGCGTCTCGACATAACCCTGGATGGAAGTGAGCGGAGTGCGCAACTCGTGGCTGACGTTGGCGACAAATTCGCGACGTGATTTTTCCGCGGCATCAATGCGGGTGATGTCGTGGAGCACAGCCAGCGCTCCACCGGAGGACATGGGAACGGCATGAATCTCGAAGATGCGGCCCGGCGCCAGAGTGCTGGCGCGCCCGGAACGCTCTTCGCGAAGCTCCAGCGCGGCTTTCACGCAGGCCAGCAGTTCTGGGTCGCGCAGTGAGTCAACCAGCGGCCGGCCCACCTGAATCTCAGCGCCGGCGATGCGCTCCATGACTGCATTGGACCAGCGGACCAGCCCCTCCGGGGTGATGGTGACCACTGCCTCCTGCATGGAATCGAGCAGTCCGGCCAGTTCCTGGCGGCGGCTCTCAATCTCGGCAAAGCTATTGCCCAGCCGCTCGGCGGTCTGGTCCAGCGCGGCCTCCATGCTGGAAAACTCATCCTTGCCGGTGTGGCCAAGGCGGGCGCTCAGGTCGCCCTCGGCGATGCGCCGCGCAAAGGTCACCACTTGCTGAAGCCGCGCGGAGATGCGGCTGGCAACCCAGGCTGCCAGGGGAAGCGCCACGGCCAGCGCAATCAGGCCCGGCCACAGGGCCTCGTGGCCGGGCAGACGGAATCTCCCTCCAGCCATGCGGCTGAAGACAAGCTCCACCACCACGGTTTGCAAAACCAGCAGCAAGACAAACAGGCCGAACAGCTTGGTAAAAACTTTTGAGGTCAAGGCGCCCTACTCGCTCTTGGGAAGCTCGAAGCGGTAACCTGCGCCGCGCACTGTTTTCAGGTGGCGCGGGTTTTCCGGATCAACTTCGATCTTCTCCCGGATGCGGCTCACATACACGTCGACCGATCGGGGCGTGACAAAGCGCGCATCGCCCCAGACGGCATCCAGCAAATGATCGCGGCTGAAGACGCGGCCGGGATGGCGCGCCAGGTAATCCAGCAAACGGAACTCGGTGGCCGTAGTAGGCAACACCTGGCCGCCCACCGTCAACTGCATGGAGTTGGCGTCGATGATGACTTCATCAAAGCGGATGATCGAGATCGTGTCAGGCCGCTCAAATCGTCGCAGCACGGCCTTCACAC